>TARA_R110002124_G_scaffold287323_2_pt1 | contig 31468 bp, 26 predicted proteins | sample TARA_R110002124 | Tara Oceans TARA_R110002124 (sample SAMEA4397445) | marine metagenome | biome: Polar Biome; feature: [SRF] surface water layer (ENVO:00010504); material: water (ENVO:00002006), including particulate matter (ENVO:01000060) such as... | depth 5 m
ATACAAACTAGGAAGGTATTTCGCAATCGCGATTCTACCCTCTAGGATTTATTTCTCTTTAGGTTTATCGTAGTGAATGGTTTTGGTGCCTTTGTACAATTCAAATACCAAGAGTCTGCAATCGATGGTCCCATTATAAAATGGAATCCTTCTTTTGGGCTTGAGGCCAATTTTCTTACCCAAATCAAGGTTTCCGGTAAAAACCAATCCGGTATATCCGGCACAGCTCTTTTTCATAAAATCACCAATCTCCCTATAGATAAGTTCCAGTTCTTCTTCCTCCCCTAACCTTTCTCCATATTCAGGGTTAAAGAAGATCGCCCCTTTTTCGGCTTCTGGTATGGTGGCCTCTCTGAAGTCACAAATTTCAAATTGAATGAATTCCTCCACTCCAGCTTCTTTGGCATTTGCTTTACTGGCATTGACCGCCCTTTCACTGATATCTGAGGCAATGATTGGGAAATCAGGTTGTGGCTTAATCTTTTGAGTTAACTTTTTCTTTAACTCATAGTAAACCCCTGCATCATAACCATTGATGTACATAAAGGCATAATCATCCCTAAACAAGCCAGGGTATCGATCTGTTGCCATCATGACTGCTTCTATGGCCACGGTGCCGGCACCACACATAGGGTTAATAAATGGGCTTTTACAATCCCATCCGGATGCGATCAAAGAAGCCGAGGCAAGTGATTCCATCATTGGAGCACTTCCTGGGATTTTCCTATAACCATGCTTGATAAGCGTATCACCGGATGTATTGATATAGATAGTCGCTTGCTCCCCTTTCCAAAAGAATTGGAATACGGATTCATTAAGCTCTGAGCCAGAATCTGGTCTGGAACCAAATTTCTCTCTGAACCTATCTGCGATAGCGTCTTTAATTTTTACATTGACAAATAAGGGATTGTCTACTGTCTCATGTTTCACATTACTTATAACAGAAAAATAACCATCTTCGGCTATATAATCCTCCCAAGGTAAGGCTTTGATCACATCGTAAAGACCTTCAATATGGTCCAATGGGAAAGAATGAATTTCATAGAGAACATGGCTGGCAGTTCTCAAATGCATGTTTAAAAAAATACAGTCATTTAAGGTTCCTTGTAATGCCACGTGTGTTCTGAAAACACCTTCAATTTCAAAGCCCAGTGCAATCAACTCAGCTTCTAAAAAGGGTGCATTTCTGTCATAACAGGTTATGACTATTTTTCCTTCCTTATTAAAATCTATCATGATACAAATATACCGGAAAAAATTGGCATGAAACGAAAATATCCCATTGCCTGAAGACCAAATCTATTGCTTTTTCAAAACCTTTTGTACTGCTTCATAGGTAGCAGGGTCATTTACATTTTTAAACTCCTCCTTATCAGGGGCATGTAAAATTGCCACATCCGAATTAATCAATACCTTTCTTGGACAACTGTAGCCCTGACTTAAATATCTGAACAAAACAGGGTAGGCCCTGGGCTCCCAAATAGTAACCAAAGGTTCTGGGAATTTAATATCTGAATCCAAAAAGGAGGTTGCCAATTTGGAAGGGTTGCGATTGCTAATCAAGTAATCCAGTGTTTTTTGACTTAAAAAGGGCAAGTCGCAAGCAACACTCAACCATGCCACATCAGGTTTTTCCATAAATGCAGAAATAAGTCCCCCCATAGGCCCCATTCCTATTAGTTTGTCCTTAATTATAAACTGCTCATTGTCAAAACCTGCCTCCTGTTCAGCATTGCAGGAAAGAAAGACTTCTTTGCAATAAGTCTTCAACAATTCACTTACATGCTCTTTCTGACTTTTTTCATGATAGGTTAAGTTTGCTTTATCCCTATTCATTCTAGTACTCTTGCCACCAATCAATACCAATCCATTCAATTCTGGCTGATTTTCCTTCATAAAATCTTTTATAAAAGAAAGTATTTTATTGGTTTCGCCGATTTTAAAAACCTGGATCTCTTCCCAATTACTAACATGGCCTTTAATACAATCCGGTATATCCGTCTGCCCCTCCTGTAATAGAAATAGCTTCACATTGGTAAGCTTGCCTAATTTCTTATCCATAGGCTTCTTAGGGTCTATGACCAATACTTGGTCTTTGGCCTTAAAATGATTGGCATTGATCAGTATAAGCTCTTGGTTGTTCAACCATTCCCGCTGCTCAAAAACAGAAATATTCTCCTGTCTCCTATCCAACCTTTTGAAAACAATCTTGTCTCTCAATTCAGTCACTTCAGGAAATTGCATAAGGCTGTCTTTGTTTCCCTCTCCGGCAAGTAATTGGTCTCCTTCTTTATGGTCAGCATCAACATAGGCCATTTTGTAATCGCTGGAAAGATTCAGAATAAGCTCATGGACCATTTTCTGAATAATACCACATGAAGTTCCCAAAAAGCCCAACTCTATCCTGCCATAATCCCCCAGAGATGGTCTGGCCAAAGAAACATGTTTTTGGTGCTTATCTTTTGAAATCACGTTTACCTCCTGTTTTCTCTTCTAATTTCATTTCCTTAATCAATATATCATGTGAAAATCCTTTGCACATGTCATAGATCGTCAATGCGGCTATAGACACCCCTGTCATGGCTTCCATTTCTACTCCAGTTTTTCCTGTAACACGGGTACTGCAGCTGATCAATATCTCTTCCTCCCCTGCTATTTCTATATTTACCTTACAATCATCCATTCCTATGGGATGGCATAAAGGAATCAAATCTGAAGTTCTTTTTGCGCCCATGGTCCCTGCAATAATGGCCGTTTGGAAAACAGGTCCTTTTTTAGTGACCAACTCAGAAACATCATTGAGTGATTGCATTATTTCCTTGCCCAATACCATCCTGCAGGAAGCCTTCGCAAAGCGTTGTGTAATTTGTTTCCCTCCTACATCAACCATCGCAGGGTTCCCTGTTTTATTGTCCAGATGTGTAAAGTCTTTTTTAGTCATTACAATGAATTAAATTAAGAAGCTGTTCGTAAATCATTAACTACTTTGCTTATATAACTAATGGCAAAATCCACATTTTCTTCAGTAGTGTACCTACCAAGAGAAAGCCGCAAAGTAGCCATTGCAGTGGGACCATCGAGGCCCATGGCTGTGAGTACATGTGAGGGCTTATCTGTCACACTGCTACAGGCAGCCCCAGAACTGACCGCCAATTTTTTATTAATTCTAATCAACAAAGGTTTACCTAAAATGCCTCGGAACGAAACATTACATACATGTGGCAATCGATTGGAAGAACCGTTTAACTGACTGTCTTCAATTTCAAGCAAGCCTGTTTCTAATTTATTTCTCAATTTAGAAAGCCTTTGGGCTTCATCCAACTGATTGGCTAGTCCTAAAGAAGAAGCCTTTCCTAACCCCACTATGCCGGGTACATTTAAGGTACCACTTCTCAAATCTCTTTCTTGACCTCCACCTGTGATTTGAGCTTTTAAAGTTAATTTGGGACTGCCTTTCCTTATGTACAAGGCGCCTACCCCTTTAGGTCCGTACATTTTATGTGCAGAAAGCGCCAACATATCCACTCCCAATTCTTTGACATTCAATGGGATTTTGCCAATGGCTTGAACAGCATCTGTTAAAAAGAGTACGCCATGCTCCCTGGCCAAGGCTGCCATTTCTTTGATGGGATGCAAATTACCTGTCTCATTATTGGCCGTCATGGCAACCAATAACAGGGTATTTTCTTTAAAGCTGGACTTCAATTGGTCCAAGGAGATTTCCCCATTGGCATTCACAGGAAGACAAGTCCATTCAAAACCCTGTCGAACCAAATCTTCCATGCTGTCAAGAACTGCCTTGTGTTCTGTAGCTATGGTAATGAGGTGTTTTTTGTTCTCATTTTTGGCCAAGGCAAGGCCTTTTATTGCCAGATTAATGGCTTCAGTCGCACCACTAGTAAATAGAATTTCTTCAGCGGCTGCTCCAATCAATTCGGCTACTTCCTCCCTTGCGGATTCTACCGCATCTGCAGCAAACCAACCATAGGGATGATGTCCACTAGAGGCATTGCCATAAGTAGAGGTAAAGTAGGGCAACATTGCCTCTACTACCTCTGGATGACATGGAGTGGTTGCATTGTAATCAAAATAAAGGGGTAAATCCATTCAATACGGTTTCAATTGATCCAATTATTTGGCCAACCTTTCAGCCATTTGAATTGCTTGGTAGGCATTCACTATACCTCCAGTTTGGCTCAGATCTCCAAAATTGACCATTTCCTCTTGTCCGGGAAGATTAACTTTTTCCCCTCCGGCTTTATAAACGGAGTTCTTTAGAATGCTTCGTACTTCCTTAGGCTTAAGTTCAGGATAATAGGCAAGCAATAATGCAGCAACCCCTGATACAGTTGGTGCAGCCATACTTGTACCACTATTGTTTTCGTATTCTGAACCAGGAATGGTAGAATAAATATCTACCCCTGGAGCAAATAAATCTACACCTTCTTTACTAAAATTAGAAAAGGTAGCGGGTAAATCTTGATTATCCCTTGGGCCGGAAGCACCGACTTCAATCCAAGCATTAGATGTACCTCTCTTGGCAAACCACCTGTTTGGGAAATTATTTTCCGGCGTAACTTCCTTGGAACTATTTCCTGCTGCATGAATTAAAAGTACTCCTTTTTTTTCTGCATATTTGACGGCCTTGTCTACGTATTTTTTTCCAGGAGAATAGGATTTACCAAAACTCATGTTAATGATTTTAGCACCATTGTCAACTGCATACCTAATTGAATTGGCAATATCCTTGTCTCTCTCATCCCCATTAGGCACAGCTCTTATCGGCATAATCAACACATGATCCGCTATCCCTTCAATCCCTAAGTCGTTACCACGATTAGCGGCGATGATTCCTGCTACATGGGTTCCATGAGATGGATCAGGACCTGTAGGGTCGTTATTTCCATAATATTTTTCTTTGTAATCCTCAGGATCATCTCCTACAATATGTCTAGGATCAAAATCTGTATTGTAGGCATATTTGGCTTGTACTTCAAAATGCTCAACAGCTTTTTCAAGTTCCCCTAGTATGGTATTGATACTTGCATCTTCTATTCTGATCATTCCAAACATTTGCTTCAACATATCTATTGCAGCAGAGATTTTCTCGTCATCAGATTCGAAATCAGCCAAATCGCTTTCCTTAAAATCAGAAACATTGAATTCCTCTTTTACTATATCAGCCATATTAGAAAAACCTTCCATCATGTTGTTGTACATGTTGTAATTGCCTTCAGCCTCTTTTTTACTCTCTTCAAAGTTTGCATTGATTCGCTCCCAATAAGCAAACTCCTCTTTATTCTTACGTTTTACATCCTCTTCCTCAACATCAGCATATTTGGCTTTGAGTCTAATGTATTCTCTGGTCAGTTCATGTGAATCATTATCTACTTGAGACCCATCCTTACCTCCAATAAAATTCCAGCCATGCACATCATCTACATAACCATTTTTATCATCGTCTATTCCATTTCCAGCAATTTCATCCTCATTGGTCCATATTTTCCCCTGAAGGTCTTCATGGGTGATGTCTATTCCAGAATCAATTACAGCCACCACTATCATGGCTTTTGGTGATTTCCCCTGAAGCAATTTCTCATAGGCCTTCTCGGCCCCTGTTCCCATTATCCCATCATCTATGGGGTCAAGCAAAAACCAATTGTTAGGAGTTTCAATGCTGTCCTTTACAAAACTAACTCCTGTAAAAGCGGAAACAGACCCGTACCCACTGAGAAAAATCCCCAGTAAAAAAGCATAAAAATAAGTTTTGAAATTTCTTTCCATAAAATTTGAAGTATAAATAAAATTTAACTGATTTTTCTATCGCTGTTATTACTGAACTATCAAACAGAAAGGTACCAACGATTAAGTTTGAAACAAATTTCCAAAACTTTTACGGTAAGATTATCCTTTTTGTGGTTTAATTTAAAGACCACTGAATAAAAGCCCATCAAATTCTAGAGTTATTCGCTGTTTGATTCATGTGAAGCTCCAATTTTAGGTGGGTACCTATAATTCAATAGATAGCCAACATATCTTCTTCAAGACTATTCTATTAAGTGTGAAATTGTCAAATGACCCAGTATTACTTAATGTACACTCTTCCTGTGAGAGCTGAATACCTTAACGTGGCAAAAATGGTTTAATTACCTTATGGAGCTATTTTTATCGGCTATTTCTTCTCCTTGTAATTCCCATGAAATAATACTGGTAAAACCATTTCCATTGTTTAAAAATAATGTAACTTACTGATTAACTGACTAATTAACTTTTTAAAAGAAAAAATTACGGTCATCTATTGGAAAATTTGACAATGTAGGTTTATTTTGTACAATCCTTTTACTTTTTAGAAGTAGCTAGGATTTATATAGAAGAGGCAAGAGACAGGCTCGTTGACCCTCTGGCAACCTGGAAAATCCAAGGTGCCAATTCCTGCCAGATGAAAAAGTTTACATCTGGGAATATAAATTCAAAAACTATATGATTTTATTTTACAGAATAAAAAAGGACAAAGTTTCCAGGTATTTCTTCAATCATTTAATTTCTTTTCTAAAAGGATGGAAAAATTCTGCCCTATGTGCTTTTAGCCTCAGGTAGTTTTACACATTTTATACTTAATCAAGTTTATTAGAATTGATAACAAACCTAAAAAACAAATAACATGTCAAAAAATTATCGTTTCGAAACATTGCAAGTTCATGCCGGACAAGAGGTGGATGCTACCACCAATTCCAGGGCTGTTCCAATTTACCAAACGTCTTCTTATGCCTTTAATTCTGCGGAACATGGTGCAAACCTTTTCGCATTAAAGGAGTTTGGTAATATTTACACAAGGATAATGAACCCTACCTCTGATGTTTTTGAGAAGAGGGTGGCAGCATTAGAAGGTGGTGTAGCTGCTGTAGCAACTGCTTCAGGTCAAGCTGCTCAGTTTTTGGCGCTAAATAACTTCCTTAGTGTTGGAGACAATTTTGTAACCTCTCCTTATTTATATGGAGGTACTTACAATCAGTTTAAGGTTTCTTTCAAAAGGATAGGAATTGAAGCAAGGTTTGCAAAATCTGACAAAGCCGCAGATTTGGCAGAACAAATAGATGAAAACACCAAAGCCATCTATGTAGAAACTATCGGTAATCCAGAATTTAATGTTCCAGATTTTGAAGCCATAGCTGCACTTGCCAAAAAACATGACATCCCATTAGTAGTAGACAATACTTTTGGCGCAGGAGGATACCTTTGTCAGCCTATCAAACATGGAGCGAACGTTGTCACTTCTTCTGCTACCAAGTGGATTGGTGGTCATGGTACTTCTATAGGAGGTATAATTGTAGACGGTGGTAATTACAATTGGGGCAACGGTAAATTCCCTGAATTTTCTGAGCCATCTGAAGGTTATCATGGAATGAATTTCTGGGATACATTTGGAGACAACAATCCTTTGGGACTTCCAAATATTGCCTTTGCAATTAGAGCAAGAGTAGAAGGACTTAGAGATTTTGGACCTGCTATCAGCCCATTCAATTCATTTTTATTGTTGCAAGGGTTAGAAACATTATCACTACGTGTACAACGTACAGTTGACAATGCTTTGGAACTTGCAAAATGGCTAGAGCAACATCCTAAAGTGAAGTCAGTAAACTATCCAGGATTGCCGAATAGTCCTTATAACGAAACGGCTAAAAAATACCTTCCAAATGGATTTGGTGGCGTATTGAGTTTTGAAATTGAAGGAGACAAAGAAACTGCATCAAACTTCATTAACAATTTGGAATTAATTTCCCATTTGGCCAATGTAGGAGACGCAAAAACCTTGATCATTCAACCCGCCGCTACCACCCATCAGCAGCTTTCTGATGAAGCACAATTAGCCGCAGGTGTAACCCCTTCTATGTTAAGGATTTCATTAGGTATAGAACACATTGAAGATGTGAAAGCAGACCTTACTTCTGCCTTCGATAAAATATAAAACTATTAAAATGAACCTTCAATCGCCGCATTTGACTATTGAAATGACTCAAGAGATTTTCTATTGCCAAGAAGCATTACCTTTGGAATCCGGAGAATCTTTTCCGGAATTCCAATTGAATTTCACTACCCAAGGGCAGTTAAATGCCAATAAAGACAATGTGATATGGGTAATGCATGCATTAACAGGAGATGCCAACCCCCAGGAATGGTGGTCTGGACTAATTGGGGAGGACAAATTTTTTGACCCCTCCAAATATTTCATTGTTTGTGCTAATTTCCTTGGTTCCTGCTATGGTTCAACTCAACCTTTGAGTAATGATCCGCAAAATAGAAAACCTTATTACTATGACTTCCCTAATATTACAACTAGGGACATAGCGGCAGCGTTGGATAAATTGAGAATTCACCTGGGCTTGGGAAAAATCAACACGGTGATTGGAGGTTCTTTAGGTGGTCAGGTAGCATTGGAATGGGCTGTCACTTTAGGTGATAAACTAGAAAATGCTATCATCGTAGCCTCAAATGCAAAAGCCTCTCCATGGATAATAGGTTTTAATGAAACCCAAAGGATGGCAATCGAATCTGATGGAACTTGGGGTAAATTAGATCCCGAAGCAGGGAAAAAAGGCCTGGAAACAGCCAGGGCAATTGGCATGCTCAGCTACAGACATCCATTGACATTTCTTCAAAACCAAAGTGAGACTGAAGAGAAAAGAGATGGTTTTAAGATAAGCAGCTATTTAAGATACCAGGGCTTAAAATTAGCCAATAGATTCAATGCAATGTCTTATTGGACACTATCTAAAGCCATGGACAGTCATGATATAGGTAGATCAAGAGGTGGCACACCCCTAGCCCTATCAAATATCAAATGCAAAGTGCTTTCTATAGGAGTAGATACCGACATTCTATTCACAAGCGAGGAATCCAGGTACATCAGTAAGCATGTACCCAAAGGGACCTATAGAGAAATTACATCCATTTATGGACACGATGCTTTCTTAATTGAGTATGAGCAATTGCAATACATACTAAAATCTTTTTATTTGGAGAATAACGGTTAGTCAAACATCCATCTTGTATGATTCCATACACGAAGATAAAGGAAACTTGTTTGTACATCGATGATTTGGATTTAGCAGAAAAATTCTATCATCAAGTATTAGAAATGCCCTTGATTTCAAAGGTGGATAAAAGGCATGTGTTTTTCAGATGTGGGGAAAGCGTCTTGCTTTGCTTTCTCCCTGAAGTAACAAAAAATGAAACCAGTTTGCCTCCACACTTTGCCTATGGGAAGCAACACTTGGCCTTTGAGGTGAGAAAAGAGGATTACCTAGAGATTAGGGAAAAATTAAGTCAAAAAGGAATAGTGTTTACCCACACTCAAGAATGGGGAAATCAGTTAAGTAGTTTTTATTTTGAGGATCCATTTGGCAATGTACTAGAAATAGTACCTCAAGGGATTTGGGAGTAATTTTAATTCATTTTTTAAGGATTTGAAAAACTATTCAGCCTTCTTGCTATATTATTTTAACAATAATTTTTGAATATGAGTTGTGGATTGTGATTTCTTTTAGAATATTGCATCAAAACCAACCATAAGTTAAATGTCTTATCAATTTATTTTTACCTTGGGATTATGTGCATGTCTAATATCTTGCACCAGCCAAAAAATGGAATTTCACAAAAACAAAGTAATCGCCCATAGAGGAGCTTGGAAAGCAAATCCATACCCTCAGAATTCCTTAGCTTCTTTACAAGCCGCAATTGAACTTGGCTGTGAAGGATCAGAGTTTGATGTTTGGATGACAGCAGATGGAGTTCTTGTAGCCAATCACGATGCCGACCATGAGGAAATGGTAATTGAAGAAGTTACTTATGCCCAACTACTTGAAAAGCCTTTGGCCAATGGTGAAAAAGTACCTACAGTTGAAGAATACCTTAAGCATGGTATGAAGCAAAGCAAAACAAAGCTTATTTTCGAAATCAAGCCATCAGGAGTATCTAAAGCAAAAGGAATTGAACTTGCCGAAAAGTCCGTTGCAATAGTAAAGGAATTAGGTGCAGAGCAATGGGTTGACTATATCACTTTCGACTATGACATAGCATTGAAAGTAATTGAACTGGACCCTAATGCCAATGTAGCTTACCTTCGGGGAGATAAAACTCCACAGGAGTTAAAAGACGATGGATTCTTTGGTTTTGATTACAATATCAAAAAAGTTAAAGAAAACCCACATTGGATTAAGGAAGCGCAAGACTTAAACATGACTGTTAATGTCTGGACTGTCAACAATGAAGAGGACATGAAATGGCTATTGGATCAAGATGTGGATTTTATCACTACCGACGAGCCTGAAAAGCTATTCTCAATTATTAAGTAAAAAATGAAATATCGCAGCGTTTCCATTGGCATATTTTTAATAATTGGTGTAGCATTCACCTTTGGCATATCCTGCAATAAAGCAACAATTTCCGAAAGGAAAGTTAAACATACCATTCTGATAGGCCTTGATGCCTTCGGATCCAGAGGCTTCCAGAAAGCATCAACCCCTTATATGAATAAAATGATTGCAAATGGAGCAATAGCTCCATTTGCTCGTTGCTTGTTACCTACCAATAGCTCCCCAAATTGGACCGCAATGCTAACAGGCGTTGGCCCTTTACAACACGGTGTCTATGACAATGATTGGGAAAGGGACAAAGTAAAATGGCCTCCAGTAGAGTCAACAGATGAAGGTGTTTATCCAAGTCTGATGAATTGGGTAAAAGTGCAAATCCCGTCTTCTAAGGTTAATTTTTTCTATGAATGGAAAGGTTTAGCCAGACTATTTGACTTAAGCCAGGTAGACAAGGTCTACTTAGGAGAAAAAGGAGATGTTATCTTCGAAAAAGCAGCAGATTCCTTCTTTGAGGACCTTCCTGATTTTTTATTTATTAATATTGATGAAATTGACCATTATGGGCATCAGAATGGCCATGATTCTGAAGCTTATTTCAATGTCATCTCCCACTATGACAGTATTATTGGCCATTTTATAGAAAGGCTGGAGGCAGCTGGCCTGATGGATGAAACCTTGCTAATGATCACTGGCGATCATGGAGGTATAGATAAAGGCCATGGCAGTACTTCATTAAATGAAATCGAGATCCCAATATTATTGTATGGAGCTGATGTAAAAAAAGGCTTGGTAATCGATAAACCCTGCTATATCTACGATGTTCCAGTAACGCTTGCCTACGCCCTTGGCGTCACTCCTCCAGATGCCAGTATTGGTCGTCCAATCTTGGAAGCATTTGACCCAAATAGTATTTCAGCCCCTTATGTTCCCATGCCAAATATTTCACCAACAAAAGGTTTCTTTCCTAAGCCACCTGTAATGGTAGAAATAAAAGTGGATGATGCGGATGCGAAAATATATTATTCATTAGACGGTTCAGTCCCTACAAAAGAAAGTGGTATTGTTTATAATGCTCCCCTTCAGCTCAACAACAGTACTTTGCTTACTACTGTAAGCTACAAAAATGGCACCTACAGCAGACCTGAAGTCAATCAGTACCGAATCGGTAATGGAAAAGAAGGGAAAATTTCCTGGGATTACTATGAAGGTGATTTTTTACGGGTACCTGATTTTAAAAGCCTTCCCATTAAGAAATCAGGCATGAGTAATGAATTTAGCCTTAAAGAAATACCGCATCGTCCAGACCATTTTGCTGTAAAATTTGAGGCTACCTTGACTATACCTGAAAAAGGAAAGTATACTTTTTTCTCTAGATCTGATGACGGAAGCAAGGTTTTGCTAAATGGTAAGGTAATTGTTGACAATGATGGCTCCCATTCCAGTCAAATAAAAAACAATCAGGTTGAGCTGTCGAAAGGAAATCATGCAATTGAGGTATGGTATTTTGATGATACCGATGGTGAGGGGCTTGAAATCCAAATTGCGGGCCCAGGCATTCCTAAGCAAATAATAACTGAAAAGTTTATCATAGAAAGCGCTTTATAATCCCTGCCTAAATAATCGCCCTATTGTTTTCCTAACCTATTCAGAAATAAACAGCAGGCTATTTCACTACTGTCCTGGGTATGGCAGCTGGGAGGCGGCTTAGCATCTCATTGTTTAACAATTGAGTAGCATTGGTGAAGCTGGAAACATTAATAACATTGTTTTTTTGCCTACCAATCAAGACCACCTCATCTCCTACTGCTACTTCCCTAATGTGGGTAATGTCAACCATAAACAAATTCATGTTAATCAATCCCACTATAGGTGCCTTTTTTCCATGGATCAAAACCTGACCTCTGTTGGACAAGGCCCTAGGATAACCATTGGAATAGCCAAGAGGAATGACGGCAATTTTCATTTCCTGAGTAGCTTGGAATGCTGTTCCGTAACCAATAAATTCTCCCTGATCGACCGTCCTAATGTCCATTATATCTGTTTTCCAATTAAAAATCCGCTTCATTGTGGCATCAGACTTTTTATTGGTTTGATGTAAATGCGCATAATAGATGTCAGGACTTGGCCAAAACCCATACTGAGCAACCCCTATTCGCACCATATCATAAACGGTGTCCTCCATAGCCAAAGCAGCGGCAGAACAAGCTATGTGCCTGATCTCAGGCAAGAATTTTCTTTCTTTGCATATTTTTAGGAAGGCCTTATATCTTTTATGTTGCTGATCAATTTTAAACTGATTTGAAATGCTTTCAGCTCCCCCAAAATGGGTACACAAACCTTCGAATATCAGCCAATCCTGGTGTTGCTTTAGATAACTGAGTGCTTTAGGAAATTCATTGGCTTGCATGCCTGTTCTATTGGCTCCAGTTTCTACTTCCAGGTGAACCTTGGCTTTTTTATCTACTTTCTTTGCGGCCTCCAATACCTTAGCAAGTCGGTTGAAATTATATACAAAAAAGGCAATCCCATTGGAAATGGCCCAGCCCAGGTCCTCTTCATAGATAATACCCATAATCAGGATATGACTATCTGGTCTACATACACTCAAAACCTGTTCTGCCTCATAAGATGAAGCAACGCAAAAATGATTTATGCCACATTTTTCTGCCATAGGTACAAATACCTCAATGCCGTGGCCATAGGCATTGGCCTTGACCACGGATGAAAGTATGGGTTTTTCACCTATCTTTTTTCTAATAAAATTGATATTGCCTTTGTAGGCAATTTGGTTTAACTCTATTCTTGAAGAATGCTTTACCATTGTTTTTTTATTTCCAACCAAGTGTAGGATTTTCCCCAACTTTGCTTGGCCAACTCTTTTACGGTATCAATTTCTGTTTGAGGAATTTTATCCATCTTAGACGCTGCATCCAGATTATTGTAATGGAAGGCATAGATTCTGGCAGCAAATTGATGTATAGGAAGGGATGATTCACCATGGATCTCTCCATTTCCGTAAACGGACGGAGTGATTCCCTGCCCCCAATTCTGTCTTCCTTCATTATTGGGATTCAGAAAATAGGCCCTAACCTCACCTGACGGATCCTTTTCAACCCTTAGCAAGGAAATGGCATGAAAACCTAGCATTTCCCCTTTGGCTGAGGTGATAAAGATCCCAACAGGATTCGGATAAACCAAGCGATGGCCTCCGTTGTATTCAGGGTGACACATGCCATAAAATACCCTAAGAAAACCATCAAAATCTACAATTGCATTTGACAGGTAGTCATAAGCAGAAGCAAATCCAATTTGTATCCATTGCCCATATAACCCTGGATTCACCCATTTGTGAGGGTCTTCTCCTCTACCTGATGCTCTACGCATCATCTCGTTATAGATTTTGTCAAGCATTGGTACCAGAGTTACCGACACTGCATCTAACTGGTGGTCTAGCTTTTGTACTAGGCCTAAGGCAGACTCCGAATATTTGATCTCACTTCCTTCAAAACGAAAGCTTAAATCATCATGTACGGCAGCAGCTTGTACCATATGGATCAATTTGGCAGGTGCGTGTTGACTCCACATGCTTATTCCTCTCGCACTCTGACAGGTAGGATTATTTCCCTGCCCTACCCCTAATGGTTGACCTAGTATCCTCAATAGGGCTCCAATTAAATACTGCTTAGGACTTACTTCCCCAGTCGAACCCGTTATCGATTTATTGATTCTCTCCTCCACATTAGGATGAAGTGAAATGGTAAGTAAATTGTGCAACCCTGCCCTAACGGCGGTTCTGGAAAGCACTCCATTTTCTAAGGTCTTGGACAAACCGAAAATACACTGTGCATTGTATGGATGAATTACCTCAGCTATAATTGTGCAGACAAACGCTTGATGCTCATTAAATCTAGCCAAACCAGACTCATTTAGTCCCAAGCATTGGGCTACCAATTCATAGTGTTCTTGCTTGACTAAAAACAACAACAGTGATGCATGATAAGTACTAACTAGTCCATAAGCAAGCATACTTTCACTCATTTCCTCTGCTTCATCAACAAGTTGGTCTTCAGTCAATCCACCTAGGTAAACCTCATAAGCTTCAAAACTTCTATCTACAGTTCCCGACGTGGGTCTATAAATAGATCGTTGAAAAGCCAACAAGTCCCTATCCGCAGGATCATTGGGATCAAGCTCAATCTTTTCCTTTACCAAAGCAATAATTCGCCGTTGTTTTTCAGTTACTACTGGTCTTTGCTCGCAAATCAGCATAAGCTCTTCAACGAGGGCAGCTTTCACCTTGGAAAATTGTATCTGATCTGAAATAAAACCAAATAAGGAATGTACCTTGGTTAGCTCATGCTCACTCATTAATAGCCTTGTTTCTTCCTGAGGTTCTTTGAAAACAAACTCAAGATTTAGTACCAAGGCTTCTTGCAGGTAACTTTCTGCTTCCTCCTTCATACTCTCTGAGGCTTGAATTTCCCCTCGGGCCAAGGCCAACATTCTAAGTTCACTTAGCAACTCATAGGTTGAATTAGGATGACCACTTTTGTAGGTTCCATTTACCAATAGCGGAACCAACCTTGAGGGATCTTCCCATGGAGTCCCTTTAAATATCCCTGCCTCAACCAAGGCAGGAATACGTTCGTAAATTTGTTGAATCCCCTCTGATGTATCACACCAGGTATCCAATTGTCCTAATATTTTTTGTGCCTTTTCCCCTCTTGTCAGCACGGTGGCTGATTTATAGCTCTCAAATAACTCTTCAAAGGATTCTATGTTACTTATTGAGATCACTCCTTCTTGCATATTAGTTATTACGGTTCATTAGTGATAAAAATCCACATTTTCATAATGTAGCAACAGTTCTGTCATTCGATCAGGATTATCTCCTTTGAAATTAACCGTACCAAAATGATTGCCAAAACCTTCTCTGGAATTGACTTTTTGATTGGTAAGGGGAGGTATCAAATTATGGTCAAGAAAATAGGACTCTTCTTTAAGTTCTTCTGGAATAACCAATTGAGAAATCTGATTTTTGTGAGGATAAATCATCACATTCCCATAGAATGTACCAGGTCTGGCATCTAAAGGTGGTAACAATTCATTGAGTTCTTCTTCTGTGAGTTCAGGATCATGACAACAAACAAAGGCCGCCAAAGCATCAAAATTATAGGCCTGACCACAAAGCTCCAATATATGTCCTCCCGGTATTCGGCAAGCGACCTCACCAAAACTCAGCTCATCCTCTTCCGTAAGAAACCATTCTGGATGAATCATTCCATATTGTATTCCGAAGAGATCAACTAATTTTTGCATCTCTTTCATTATCCTATCCCTTTTGGTATGAAGGTAATTTCCTTCTGGAATAAAATTAGAATAACCGAGTTTTACATACTCAGTAATATTAAGGAATCTAATTTTACCTCCATGTACAAATGCCTCACATGAAAATTCTTTTCCGGATAAGTGACTTTCAGCCAAGCAAGGAAAATCATCATCCTGACATTTGTCTTCTATGTCCTTCTTAGACCTTAAAAGTCGATGCCCTACAGTACCTGCGGAGGCAAATGGTTTTATATGTACCCAGCTATCCTCTTCTCCATCTACCTGCAAATTGGCTTGATTTAGTCTATTCATAAAATTGACCACACCTTCTTTGCTATGGACTTCTTCGAATAGCCCTACTCTTAGCCCTCCTATCAGTGCCTTTCTTTTCATCATGGCCTTGTTCCTAAAGAGGAATGCCCTATTTAAAACCTTTGGATCATCTCTATACAATGAATTCAATGCACCGGCCCATTCTACAGTTTCTTCAAACAAAGGTACAGCGACATCTACATTAAAGGCTTCCAATTTATCTTTCAAGTCCAATGAGTTTGAAGAATCACTCCATTCATCAAATTGATAAGGAACAAAGGGGATATTATTTTCTTTGGCGTAATTCTCAAAATCAGGGAAAGATACAACTACAAAAGGTTTATTGAGTTTTTGCATACTTTCTATAACGGGTAAACTCCAACCCATTAGCGCAAAACATTTTGCCATCTTTTATAAATTTTTGGTTCGTACCCAATAGACAACAAATAATAGGCTAAAGTCTATTTTTAAATAAAAATAAAAAAAATCTCCTATTATATTTAAGTTACATCTTCATATAATTAAGTTTTAACGGTAAAAAACAATTCTAAAACAATTAGGGAAGGATTTATTTGGTTGACAATGGGTAGGAAAAAGTGCAGTTACAATTGGTGTAATTATTGATAATTGGCTTTGGATGACATTTCCATCACATTATATCCTTATTAAATTTGTATTTTTGATGAAATAAATAAATATTTGCAAGGTTTAGCATGAAGAAAGAAGCAAACATATCAAATAAAAGTAATCTGGCTCAAAATAACCTTTTTGGGTATCCGATATTTGGTCCTATCAAAACCTACAGGACCTTATTTAGGGCCTAGTCCCTAAACTCTTTTAATATATCCTATGTGGATATTCCTATTACCGAAAGCATTTCAATCATTCATTTCAACTTATTTTCTTAGGGCTGACTGTCAATAGCGATTTGATGGGAGATGACGGTAAGCCAAAAAAATGCTACAATGTTTAAGCAAAAATTTATAATAAAACCTGCAGGAGAAGAGCATTGTCAATATGCGGAAACCATTACTGATGAAATGGAACGATCTGCGCAGGCAAGAGGCACAGGTATAGCAAAGCGATCCCCCGAATACATTAAAACAAAAATGCGGGAAGGTAAAGCTGTAATAGCGCTTACCAAAACTGGCGATTGGGCAGGGTTTTGTTACATAGAAGCATGGGGACATGGAAAATTTGTGGCCAATTCCGGATTGATCGTTTCACCTGATTTCAGAAAATTCGGCCTAGCCAGAGAAATAAAGAAAGAAGTTTTCAAGCTTAGCAGAAAGAAATTTCCAGATTCTAAGATATTTGGGTTGACTACCGGAGCGGCGGTAATGAAAATCAATTCCGAGCTAGGTTACTATCCGGTTAGTTATTCTGACCTTACTACAGACGAGGATTTCTGGAAAGGATGTCAAAGCTGTGTCAATTACCCAATACTCATGAGCAAAAACAGATCGAATTGCTTGTGCACGGCAATGCTTTATGAACCAAAAAATGTAAAAAAAGCAGAGCAAAAGAAATTATCCTCTGAATTCAAAAAAAATCTTAGCCTTTTTGAACGATTGATCAACATCAAACGGGCCATGTTTCTTAATTTTGCCAAAGGGAAAGAAGCTTTGGTAAAAGTAAAAGATAAAGTAAACCAATCTTAAAAATATTTTTGTTGCCCTAGGGTAGCACTCTTAAATAAAAGGTAATTATTTGTATGAAAAAAGTAGTTTTAGCATATAGCGGAGGTCTGGATACAACCTTCTGTGCCATTCACCTTAGCAAAGAAAAAGGTTATGAAGTCCATGCAGTATTGGTCAATACAGGAGGATTTGAGCAGGAAGAATTGGATAGTATTGGTGAAAGGGCTAAAAAGTTAGGCGTTGCATCCTTCAAGGTTCTAGATGTAGTTTCTACCTACTATGATGAAGTTATAAAGTACTTAATTTTCGGTAACGTTTTAAAAAACCAAACTTATCCACTTTCTGTAAGTGCTGAAAGGATTTTACAAGCCAAAGCTTTGGCTGAGTATTCTAAAAGTATAGGCGCAACCTCTATTGCACATGGAAGTACAGGTGCTGGAAATGATCAGGTAAGGTTTGACATGATTTTTCAAACCATTTTACCAAATATAGAAATCATTACCCCAATCAGGGATTTGAAGCTAAGCAGGGAAGAAGAAATCACTTACCTAAAGAAACATGGAGTGACCATGAACTTCGAAAAAGCCACCTACTCTATCAACAAGGGGATTTGGGGAACTTCTGTAGGTGGTAAGGAAACCCTTACATCTGATCAGGCGCTTCCAGAAAGTGCATATCCTACGCAAGTTACGGTTACTGATCCAGCAACAATTTCCCTTACTTTTGACAAAGGAGAGCTAGTAGGTGTAAACGGAGAATCTTTCGATCATCCTGTTCAGGCCATTTTAAGGGTACAGGAACTCGCAAGTCCATACGGAATTGGGAGAGATATTCATGTTGGTGACACCATTATAGGAATAAAAGGTCGGGTAGGCTTTGAAGCCGCAGGACCATTGGTTATAATTAAAGCACACCAACTTTTAGAAAAGCATACACTGACCAAATGGCAAAGCTATTGGAAAAATCAGATATCTGAATTTTATGGCAATCATTTGCATGAAGGGCATTACCTGGATCCGGTTATGCGAAATTTAGAGGCTTTTATGTCAGATACACAAACCTATGTGAGCGGGGAAGTAAAAGTTCAACTTGCTCCATATAGGTTCAGCATGATCGGTGTCAATTCAGAACATGATCTAATGTCATCTAAGTTTGGCAGCTATGGTGAAATGAACAAAGGCTATACAGCTGAAGACGTCAAAGGCTTTACTAAGATCCTAGGCAATCAAACAGCTATTTTCCATAAAGTAAATAAAAGCTTAGACAATGAGAATCATTAAAACAGCCGTAGTTGGTGCAGCAGGATACACTGGAGGAGAATTGCTCCGGTTATTGGTTCACCATCCTAATGTGGACTTAAAATGGATTCATAGCAATAGTCAAAAAGGTAAAAATTTAGAGGATGTTCACCCTGATTTAATAGGTGATGCATCCCTTGTTTTTACAGACCAAATTGATAATAACGATCTTGACCTTGTATTTCTCTGCCTTCCTCATGGTCAAGCAAAACCATTTTTGGAGGAGCACGCATTCGATACAGACACTAAAATAATAGACTTAAGTACAGATTTCAGAAATGAATCAAATGATTTTGTCTATGGTTTGCCTGAAGTTAATAGAGAACGGATAATCGGTGCAACGAAAATTGCCAATCCAGGCTGTTTCGCAACAGGTGTACAACTTGCTCTTGTTCCCGCTATCAATCAAGGATGGGTAAAGGACTCCCTACATGTAACTGGTCTAACAGGGAGTACTGGAGCAGGTAAGAAATTATCTGAAACCACCCATTTCAGTCATCGAAATCAAAACATATCTGTTTACAAGTTATTTACCCATCAGCACCTGAAAGAAATCAACCAGACTTTCAGTCAGCTAGATTCTAACTTTGACCAGCAGGTACTATTTGTTCCATATAGGGGTAATTTCTCACGCGGTATTTGGATTACCGCCTACTTCCCTTTCGAAGGAAGTATAGAAGAAGCCTATGAAGTCTACTCCTCTTTTTACAAAGATGCTGCATTTACTCATGTCAGCAAAAATGACATTGAACTAAAGCAAGTAGTCAATACCAACAAATGTCTGGTTCACCTAAAAAAAGAAGCGGGACAATTGGTCATTTATTCAGCCATTGACAACCTGATAAAAGGCGCATCTGGACAGGCTGTTCAAAACATGAACCTAGCATTTGGACTAGAAGAAAAGACAGGTTTAAGATTAAAAAGTACCGCTTTTTAAAAATCATTGACTATTGGGCAGTAACAAGTTACTGTCCCCAAACACCTATTATATGCAATTGTTTGACGTCTATCCCTTAATGAATGTCACTCCTGAAATAGCAAGTGGAGTTTATCTTTGGGACAATAAAGGACAAAAATATCTTGACCTATACGGTGGCCATGCCGTTATTTCAATTGGCCATTCTCACCCTCACTATATTAAAAGGATTGGTGACCAGTTAAATAAAATTGGCTTTTATTCTAACTCTGTACAAATCCCCCTTCAAGGTGAAATGGCAGAAAAGTTAGGTAAACTATCTGGATATGAAGACTACCAATTATTTCTGTGTAACTCCGGGGCTGAAGCCAATGAAAACGCATTAAAACTGGCCTCTTTTGAGACAGGAAAACCAGGTGTTATCGCATTTCATGGTGCTTTTCATGGAAGGACTTCCGGAGCAGTTGCCATTACTGACAATCCAAAAATTGTCGCCCCATTTAATAGCGGTCATAAAGTTTACTTCGAGGCCTTGGGCGATTTGGAAGCCGTTGAACAAAGGTTAAAAGAAGGTGAGATTGCAGCGGTTATCATTGAAGGGATACAAGGAGTTAATGGCATTCAGGTAGCCGAATCAGATTTTCTAATTGGTCTATCCACGCTCACCAAACAATATGGAGCCAAACTAATCCTGGATGAGGTTCAATCAGGCTATGGTCGAACTGGTAAGTTCTTCGCCCATCAATGGGCAAAAGACCTCTCTCCAGATCTCATCACCATTGCAAAAGGAATGGGCAATGGTTTCCCAATGGGGGGTGTACTGATACACCCAGATATTGAAGCAAAATATGGTTTATTGGGAACCACCTTTGGCGGAAATCACCTAGCATGCGCTGCAGGACTTGCCGTTTTAGAAGTTTTAGAAGATGAAAAGCTTATCAGCCATTCGGATAGCATGGGTGAATTCTTGATACAAGCATTGAAACAAGAATTTCCGGAAATACCTTCGGTAAGGGGAAAGGGTTTAATGATAGGATTCGATCTCACAGAAGAAGCTGCCAGCTATCGTTCAGAACTGATCAGCAACCACAAAATATTTACAGGAAGTGCTGCCTCAAAGAACACCATTCGCCTTCTTCCTCCACTTTGCGTGAAGAAAGAAGAATTGCAGCTATTTCTAAATAGTTTACGAGAAGTAATTAACAGCAGGAAGACCAAATAAAAGTCATGAAAAACTTTACTCAATTTGAAAACATTGACCTCGCAAATACCTTAATTGAAAAAGCGTTGGCCTTTAAAGGAAACCCTTTAGTCAATCGAAATAAAGGCAATGGAAAACGTATTGGTTTGATTTTCCTAAACCCTAGCTTGAGAACTAGGATGAGTACACAGCTGGCAGCCTCTAATCTTGGGGTGGAAAGTTTTGTCCTCAACATGGACAAAGAAAGCTGGGCGCTGGAAATGCAAGATGGTGTGGTGATGAACCAAAATAAAGTCGAGCATATAAAAGATGCTGCAGCAGTTTTGGGTGGCTATTTTGATATTCTAGCCATCAGGGCATTCCCTACCCTTACTAATAAGGAGGAGGACATTAGCGACTTTGTCATCAATCAATTTATCAAATACTCTGGAGTACCAGTGGTTAGCCTTGAAAGTGCCATAAGACATCCATTGCAAAGTCTGGCGGATATGGTGACGATCCGGGAGAACTTTAAGGAAAAAAGGAAACCAAAAGTAGTCCTTACCTGGGCCCCACATATCAAATCGATACCTCACGCAGTGGCCAATTCCTTTTCTGAATGGGCACTGGGTTGTGAACATGAATTGACAATAACGCATCCCCATGGATATGAATTGGATAAAAAATTCACCAATGGAGCAAAAATAGAATACGACCAAACTGCAGCCCTTGCAGATGCTGACTTTGTCTATGTCAAAAACTGGAGTGCCTTTACACCCTATGGTAAAATCCTTAGTGTTACAGGAGACTGGCTATTGAATGAAGAAAAGTTTGGGGACAATAAACAGGCCAAGGTAATGCACTGCTTACCTGTTAGAAGAAACCTTGAGTTAAGTGACGAAATATTAGATGGAGAAAGAAGCCTTGTACAAAATCAGGCTAAGAACAGAATTTTTGCTGCTCAAGCAGTAATTGACAGCATGCTTTAAAAGAATCTAATGGAAATCAGTGTAATTAAGATTGGCGGCAACGTTATAGACCACAAGGAAAACTGTACCCAGTTTCTAAAGTTATTTGCCAATTTCCCTGGAGTAAAAGTACTTGTTCATGGAGGGGGAGTTATGGCAAGTCGCATTGGCAGTTCTCTGGGCATTGTTCCCAATATGCACAATGGGAGAAGAATCACCGACAAAGAAACATTGGACGTGGTCACTATGGTTTATGCAGGTCTAATCAATAAAAACCTTGTCGCTGAACTGCAATCCTATGGCCAAAATGCCATTGGACTGACAGGTGCAGATGGAAATGCAATTACCTCTAAAAAACGCTCCATAAAAGAAGTGGACTTTGGTTTTGTAGGAGATGTAGAAAAGGTGAACACTGTACTTTTGGAAACCCTTTTGCAGCAAGACATAGCCCCTGTATTTTCGGCGATAACCCATGACGGTCAGGGGCAATTGTTAAATACAAATGCAGACACCATTGCTTCAGAAATCGCTACCTCATTGGCCAAAAAACACCAAGTGAAACTTTACTTCTGTTTTGACAAAAAGGGGGTTTTGATGGACGCCGATGATCCATCCACTTTGGTTCCTTTAATCAATGAAGACATATTTAAAAAACTGCTAAACGATCAAGTGATCCATTCTGGCATGATTCCAAAATTGGAAAATGCTTTTAATGCTCTTGACAAAGGGGTGTCAAATGTATGGATGGGCTTACCAGAAAACCTGCTACTTGCTTCAAAGGGAGAAAATGCAGGAACAATCATTGGATCGAAATAAAATATTTGTATTGAACAAAATACATTAAGGTGGCCTGTTGCTATCTAAAACTACAAGAAATTTGGAAGCACTAGAAAATTTGAAATTTGAGGCGATTGATCTTTTAAAAGCTTTAATCAGTACTCCTTCTCTTAGTAAAATGGAGGACAAGACGGCTGATTTAATTCAAGCTTTTTTTGAAGGAAAAGGCATCAAATCTCACAGAAAAGGTAACAATATATGGGCTTTCAACAGGCATTTTGATCCCTCATTACCTACCCTACTGCTCAATTCACATCATGACACCGTGAAGCCCAACCAAGGCTACACCCTCGATCCCTATTCCCCATTGGAAAAGGATGGTAAGCTTTTCGGACTTGGCTCCAATGATGCTGGAGGCTGCTTGGTAAGCCTGATGGCGACCTTTGTGTATTATTACGAAAAAGTCATGCCAGTCAACCTGCTCATTGTGGCTTCGGCAGAAGAAGAAATAAGTGGACGCGGTGGCATAGAATCTGTTCTTTCAGACCTACCGGTTCTTGATGCTGCAATAGTTGGAGAACCTACCCTTCTTAAAATGGCAGTAGCAGAAAAAGGTTTAATGGTCATAGATGCGGTCGTAAATGGCGTAGCAGGTCATGCAGCTAGAGAAGAGGGCACCAATGCCATATATGAAACCCTTACGGACCTTTTGACGATCAAGGACTTTAAGTTTAAAAAAGAATCTCCTTTCCTAGGCCCTAATAAGGTTTCAGCTACCATAATTAATGCAGGTAGTCAACACAATGTAGTTCCTGACAAATGTACCTATACCCTTGACGTACGGGTAACTGATGCTTATACCCTAGAAGAGGCTTTGGAGGAATTAAAAATGAATTTAAAAGCAAAGCTTACGCCTAGATCACTAAGGTTGAAATCCTCTTTTATTGTGGATAATCATCCTATGGTATTAACGGCTAAAAAAATGGGTTTGGAAATGTACGGAAGCCCAACATTGTCAGACCAGGCTTTAATCCCATACCCATCAGTTAAAATAGGCCCTGGAGATTCGGCAAGGTCCCATACCGCTGATGAATTTATTTATATAGATGAACTGAAGGAAGGAATCTCATTATATGTTACACTCTTGGAAAATTATTTTTCCATAACAAAAAGAACTACCCAATGAAGCTTTGGCAAAAAGATAAAACAAGTAAAAAAGAAGTAGAAGCTTTTACCATAGGAAGAGATCCGGAATTTGATCTTCTTCTAGCACCCTTTGACGTGACAGGATCCATGGCACATGCCATCATGCTGGAATCAATAGGCTTGTTAACCAAGGAAGAGTTAGATATCTTAAAAAAAGGCTTAAAAGAAATACGGGAGGAAATCAGCGAAGGAAAATTCAGCATAGCCCCGGGTGTAGAAGATGTGCATAGCCAGGTCGAATTTCTACTTACAGAGCGATATGGTGATGTAGGAAAAAAGCTTCACAGTGGGCGTTCCAGAAATGATCAGGTTTTGGTAGACCTGAAACTGTACTATAGAAAGGCCATCAAAGAAACCGTTACGGAAATTGAAAACCTTTTCCAATTGCTAACCCATTTGGCGGAAAAACACAAAGATGATTTGATGCCGGGCTATACCCACACTCAATTGGCCATGCCTTCATCCTTTGGCTTGTGGTTTGGCTCACTTGCGGAAGGATTGGCTGAAGACATGGATTTGTGGCAAACAGCGTACAATTTAGCCAATAAAAACCCTTTGGGTTCTGCAGCAGGATACGGAAGCTCATTTCCATTGAACAGGACTATGACAACAGAATTGCTGGGCTTTGGAGACATGCACTATAATGTGATCAATGCTCAGAACAGTAGAGGTAAGACTGAAAAAACCCTTTCCTTTGCTATGGCAGGTACGGCCGGCACATTGAACAGGCTTGCTACAGATTCTATAATGTTTATGAACCAGCATTTTGGCTTTATTAGTTTTCCTGATGAATTGACTACTGGCTCTAGTATTATGCCTCATAAAAAGAATCCTGATGTTTTTGAATTGATTCGTGCCAAAACCAATCAAATACAAAGCTACCCGCAGCAAATAATGATGCTATTAACAAATATGAGCACAGGTTATCACCGTGACTTGCAATTGTTAAAAGAAACTACTTTCCCTGCTTTCGATCAATTGAATGACAGCTTAAAAATTGCTCAGTTAATGCTTGAAAACATTAGCATAAAGCAAGACCTTTTAGATGATGGTTTTTATGCTTATTTATTTAGTGTAGAGGAAGTCAATAGGCTTGTATTGAATGGTGTTCCATTCAGGGATGCATACAAAAAAGTAGGCATGGACATAGAAAAAGGAGCCTTTACCCCTGGTAAAAAAATAAAACATACTCATGAAGGTAGTATTGGACAGCTTTGCTTGAAGGAGATTGACAATAAAATGGAACAATCAAAGATAAACTTTGCCGAAGCAGAAAAAGCAGAAGCAACCCTTTGGGGTACCAATGCTTAAATTAAATCTTCTATAAGCTATCCCATTACTGCCATCAAGCTCCTGAGTAAATGGGAGAAAAAATAATAAGGCCATGCCCAACTATAAAGTTTGACATGGCCTTTTTTTTTTAATGTTAATAGTTTTTAATGTTATTAGATGGTCTGTAGCCTTACTTATATATTAAACCCGAAATATGCAATAGACATTCTATTACATAATCTGGGTTAAACAGACACAAGAACATTGAGCACTATGGGATTCCACACCCAGAAATTACCGTTTTAAAGTGAAAATATTAAAAAAGTCGAATCTTCTATCTCGCTTTTTAAACTTATATTTCATTTTTGCATAGGTATAATTAGGGATAATTCTAAACGACAGCAAAATCGCTATGCCCATCAAAATAGCAGATCCAATAAAAAGATATTCAAAATTGTATCCTGCATCCACAATCAAACCGTAAATGGCTGGACCTATAGCTGAACTAAGCACCATTATGGATGCAAAAATACTTCGTACTTTACCTATATAGGCAGTACCGAATAGTTCCACTTGTAAAGCTGACATAATGGAATTACCCACCCCGGCTGAGGCTCCCATTAAAATCATGTAGGGGAAAATCACCAATGGATCACTGATCTGCCAAATGAAAATGATCGCAATTAAAAAAGGTATAAGGTAGTAAGGGAAAAATGTTCTCGCTGAATACTTGTCTATCAATGGCCCGGAGAACAAAATTGCTATTGATCCTGCAATCGCATAAAAGGTAAGTCCTACAGCCATCCATTCCAAACTCCATCCTTTGAAATCAGCTATTGCAAACTGGTAAAAAAACAAACCAGTAACGGTAAAGGCAAGAACAAAGAGGTTAGGTGCCAAGATCCAAAAACTTTTCGTTTTCATGATCTCCCATTGAGAAATTTCCTTTTTGGTACCTGTAGCTGAAGTATCAACATCCTCTTGATATACCACAAGTTTTTTCTCATCAATAAAAAAGTACAGGTACAAAGGCACCATGATAAGAACTATCAATGCATTGACCAGAAGCGATTCTCTCCAACCGAAAACATTGATCAAAGCCACCACCATTATTGGTAAAGCAGCCTGTCCAAAAGGATGCCCGAGTGAAGCCATACTAATTGCTTTCCCTCTACCCTTAATAAAATACTTTGACATGGAAGTAATGGCAATATGACTGAACAGACCTTGCCCGGCAATCCTCAAACCAAAAAAAGCTACGGGTAAAAAAAACCAATAATGGTTAAAGCTCATTAAGAGCATGGAAAGAATAAAAACAACTGTGGTAAGTAGGGTGTATTTTACCAAACTTACCTTATCAATGTATTTCCCAACCTGAGGTAATAAAAAGGCACTTGCGATAGTGGCAATCATGTAATAAACACTTATCTGGGCATTTTGAAGCGAAAATTCTTCAATCAAATAAGGCACATATAAGGCCAAAAGATACGTTTGTCCATAACCCGATAGACATGTCATTAACAAGCCAAAAATCAACAACTTCTTATTCTCAAATACAAAATTCCAATAACTCATCTTTGACAATTTATTTAAACAGGGAAATAAATAAGGTTTTTTGGATAAAGGAAATTATAATTTGCAAAATTAAGTAAATATTTAGGTTATTAACACCAATTAACCAAATGAAAAAAAGATATTTGCAAAATATAAATTTATAGTAATTATAATCCTTGATTAAAAAAGCCTAGCCTACACTTTCCAAAAAGGCAATGCTAAAAACATCTAATCAATATAATTTTTACAAAGCACAACCATACTAATGGTATAGTCATTTATTTTTACTTATTTAGCCGTTTGTTAACAGAAAATCATAATTACCATGACTACCGGATTTCAACACCTACATTCATTTCTGGCCTATATCGTTTTGGCAGGAATTATATTTAGTTTTATTTCTGCCCTAATCGGTGCATTAAGTGGCAAAGAATTTAGCGAAAAAGACCGTAAATTTGGCTTGATCGGGATGATACTTGCCCACATCCAATTGTTAGTAGGTATTGGAGTTTACTTTTTAAGTCCAGTCGGACTGTCTAACCTTAGTGGTGAAACGATGGGAGATTCCATGAGCAGATTGTATGCCCTAGAGCATCCACTTATTAATATTATTGCCATCGCACTCATTACCATCGGATATAGCAGAGCCAAAAAATTAACAGAAAGCAAAAGCCGATTTAGAAGCATCTACATGTTCTACGGTGTTGCCTTTATCCTAATCTTAAGCCGAATTCCTTGGGATGCCTGGTTGAATTAATCAACAAGGGACATGGATAGAAATATACTTTTGGAGATTGTTTCAAAAAAAATGCCTTTTGGCAAGTACAAGGACAGGCTTATCTGTGATGTACCTGAACATTATTTGATCTGGTTAAAACGGAATGGCTTTCCTAAAGGTAAGTTGGGAATGTGGCTGGAAACCATGTATGAGATCCGTGTTAACGGTTTGGAATACTTATTAGACCCTTTAAAAAAAAAATAGGGTATATTATATCGTATTATTGCCATAGTGTTGCAATTATAAAGTGATAAGGATACCTTTGTTTTATAATAAGTATTCCAATCCTTCAATATACTACCGTGAGATTTACTTTTCTCCTAATATCCATTCTGCTAACACTAAGCCATCATCAAATTTCCGCACAATCTACCCCTAATTATAGAATTAATGGCATCGTATTAGATGAGTCAGGAGAACCATTGATGGCTACTATCCTAATTCATGAATTAGGGACAGGAACATCGGCAAACCTAGATGGACAATTCACTTTAAAAAACTTAAGGCCTGGAAATTACCATTTACATGTTTCCCACTTGGGATACAAGTCATTAACAGAAACAGTAATAATTGAGAACAGCGATATAAATCTCAAATGGCAGATGGAACCCTCTGCCATAACCCTTCAATCCCTTACCATTGAAGCCAATCCATTTAAAAACGGTCCCGTAGAACAATCACAGACCATTGATGTCATTGATAGGGATTTTATAGAAAGAAATAACTCAGGCACTTTTTCCAATGCCTTAGAAAAGCTCCCAGGAATCAGCACTATAAACACGGGGGTTGGCATAAGCAAACCGGTAATTCGTGGCATGAGTTCAAATAGAATTCAGGTCAATGACCGTGGAATAAAACAAGAAGGACAACAATGGGGTGCTGATCACGGATTAGAAATTGATCCATTTGATGTTGACCGTGTTGAAATTGTAAAAGGTCCAGCCTCACTAATTTACGGTTCTGATGGTATGTCAGGGGTGATCAATATTTCTCCTGCACCTTTGCCTATGAACGGTAACATTAATGGGCATTTGATTAATAGCTACCAGACGAACAATAACATGCGAAGTCATTCGGCGATGGTGGAAGGCAATCAAAATGGGTTTATTTTCAAGGGCAGACTCACCTTTCAAGATTACCAGGACTATCGCGTTCCTGCCGATGAATATACCTATGCAGGCTTCGTTTTGCCTGTTTATGAAAACCGCCTGAAAAATACCGCTGGTAAAGAAAGGCATTTTTCAATTATGACAGGTATTAGGAAAAATTGGGGCAAATCAACGCTTACTGTAAGTAGGTTTGGGCAGCAAGCCGGAATTTTCACAGGAGCTGTGGGCATACCTAATAGCTATAACCTTCAGCACAATGGTGATTACAGCAATATTGAACTACCCAACCAAGACAATTCCCATTTAAAAGTAATTTCTAATACCACCATTCAATTGGGTAAAAATTGGCTGGAAATGGATTTGGCTTACCAACGCAATGAAAGGTTAGAAAAATCCCTTCCTCATGCACACGGTATAAATTCTAGCGATCAAGGCAATCTTGCATTGGCCCTTTATCTCAACACCTATACAGCCAACTTTAGATACAACCGCCAAATTAACAATAAACAACAAGCCATTATTGGTTTTCAGTCTAGTATAATGGACAATAAATTTGGTGGTTTCGAGTTTCTCTTACCAAAGTTTCAATCAAAATCTGCTGGTCTATTTTACTTTCACGAGTACCGCTTGCTAGACAATTTCATCATAAATGCTGGCCTAAGGATGGATATTGCAAAACACCAGATTGACGCCCACTCCCAGCCCGTTTACAGTAGTGCTGGAGAACCTACAGGAAATGAAGTCCTTAGAAACCCTGACATTGACCGCAACTACGCCAATATGAGTGGTTCTACAGGTTTATCTTGGATCATAAGTAATAAGAGCAACATAAAATTCAACCTTGGAAGTAGTTACAGAATCCCTAGTCCAATAGAATTGTCAACCAATGGCATTCACCATGGAAACTTCAGACATGAACTGGGAAACTCATCCTTAAAAAGTGAGCGTAGTTTTCAGGGAGATTTAAACTTTACTTATTCGAAACATAACTTACTAATTGGCTTCAGTCCCTATCTGGCTTATTATTTGGGCTATATTTACCTGTCCCCAACCGCAAAATTCTCCACTTTGCCCGGAGCAGGGACCCTTTGGGAATACAGGCAAAACAATGCAATTTTCTCAGGAGGAGAGGCTAAAATTCATTGGGCGATAACACCTGAACTACAAACTAATCTGGTTGCGGAATATGTCTATAGCCATAATCTCGATACCAATTTACCACTTCCTTTAACTCCCCCAGCAAGTGTATTGGCCGGGGTAGAATGGGCCCTTCCTTACAAGAAAACTTGGCTACCAAATAGCAATTTCTTTATGGAGTACAGGCAAGTTGCCGCACAAAACAGGGTTGACAGAAATGAGCGAGTAACAAAAGGTTATGGACTACTTGAGGCAGGTATAGGAACAGAGTTCACTTTGGGCCAACAAATTTTGAAATTTAGAATTAGTGGGAAAAACTTATTAAATGCCTATTACTTTAATCATATGAGTAGATATAGGCTTTTAAATCTACCCGAACAAGGTCGAAATATTAATATTAGCCTGAAAATCCCCTTTGAAATAAAAAATCCATAGCAATCCCCTTCCCTTCTAGGAAATGTATTAAGTAATGTTTATAATTGCAACATAATTGCAATTGCAATACTACTGTATCTAACCATTAATGATTCATTTGAAAGATGAAAAAAGCCAACATTCTACTAGTCGGAATAATAATTCTTAATCTATTCTCATGTGAGACCAATAGCGAAGATCCTCAAGACCTAATGGCTCCAGAGATAGATCATGCTGATTCAGGTGATGAGATAAGCCCTGAAAACGGAGATGTTTTTACTGAAACAATGGACCATATTCCTGTTAGCTTTTCAGTTGAAGATCCATCTGGCATAGGACAAGTCAAAGTAAATGTGCATGCAAATTTTGATGGGCACAGCCATGCAAGAGTTCTTAGTGATTTTCAAAAGTTATCGATCGATGACATATATGCCGTAGATGCGAGTGACCAGAATTTTCAATTTCCTGCAAATTCTACCAGAGTCAATGTAAATTCAACAGCAACGGATATCTATTGGTCAGGAGCCAACTCTAGACTAAGTGCACCTGTATTGGCTGGTAAATACGACTTTTCTATATCAGCAACAGATATTCATGGCAATCAAACTAGCTTTGCAGACGGTTCAAGTTACCTGGCTACCATACATATAAGAACTCCCTATTCTCCAAGCATTTCAATAAATAACCTTGACGATGATGAACTGATAGGTACCAAAGGGCAGCCACTAACTGTGACAGGAGAAATCAGCAAAACTGGCCATGAGTTAGGTGCTCCATTGGCTTTTGTGTGGATAAAACTGGGCGAGGAAGAAGATGATGATCATGACCATGATGCACACAATGCAAGGATCAGTAATGAGGAACATGTTTATGACAAAATGTGGGGAAATTCTCAATGGCTGTCAGAAGGACAGGGCCCCGATTTGCCAAACGATCAAACAATTAATTTGGCAACACTCCTTACAGGTGAAGATGCCATCATCCTTCCAGCAACTGGTGAACACCTGGATCTTACCATTAGGGCTGAAGATGTTAATGGTAATTTTACCGAAAAGACATTCCATGTGGATATGGATTAATTTGTAAAATCCATAGAGATCTCAAACAATAAAAGGCGTAGCTGCATTCGCTACGCCTTTTATTGTTTTCTATACCGAATTGAATCTTTTTAACCCGGATTATGTAATAGAATTTCTCCGTCCTGACAAT
>TARA_R110002124_G_scaffold39533_9_pt1 | contig 31376 bp, 24 predicted proteins | sample TARA_R110002124 | Tara Oceans TARA_R110002124 (sample SAMEA4397445) | marine metagenome | biome: Polar Biome; feature: [SRF] surface water layer (ENVO:00010504); material: water (ENVO:00002006), including particulate matter (ENVO:01000060) such as... | depth 5 m
AAATGTCTATTGCATATTTTGGGTTTAAATTTGTAATTTTAAGAGTCAATTATTATACGGAAAATCAACCTTTAAACCAGAATAAAAAATTATGTTAAAGTCTATAGTAACACTTGCACTGGCCATAATTGGAACGGGCATTCAAGCCCAAAGCTGGGAAACCCTTACTCCCCAAAATACTTGTATAGAACGTCATGAATGTTCTGGTGCGGCTGTCGATGGAAAATTCTATTTAATTGGTGGTAGGGGAGAAAAGCCTGTAGAAGTTTTTGACCCGGTCAGTGCGGACTGGAGAAAATTAGGAAATGCGCCTTTTGAAATGCACCATTTTCAAGCGGTGACATATAAGAATAATATATATGTGATCGGTGCATTCACAGGAGGGTACCCACACGAGACTCCTGTTGCAAATGTCTATGTATACAACCCATTAAGAGATTCTTGGGTAAAGAGCCATGAAATACCAAAAGAAAGAAGAAGAGGAGCTGCCGGATTGGTGGTTTATAAGGATAAATTCTACCTATTAGGAGGTGCTCAAGATGGGCATTGGGCTGAAAACAGAGACTACTTGGATGAATATGATCCTGCCACTGGGAAATGGAAAACTTTGGCTCCAATGCCTAGGCTCAGGGATCATTTTCAAGCAGTAGTAGTAGACGACAAGTTGTATGCCGTTGGAGGCAGGCGTTCTTTTGCTAAGGAAGGACATGGTTTTGAGCTAACCTATCCCGAAGTGGATGTATATGATTTTATAACAGGTGAGTGGACTACTTTGTCAAATCACCCCTTACCAACAGAACGGGCTGGAAGTACCACTGTTCCCTATAAAGATGGTTTTTTGGTCATAGGGGGCGAAAGTGATGTGCAAGTTAAAGCGCATAGCGAAGTAGAATATTTTCACCCTGAAAATGGTTGGAAATTACTAAATCACTTGAATAGAGGAAGACATGGTTTTCCTGCAGTGGTTATAAACGATGACCTCTATCTGGCAGCAGGCTGTGGCAATAGAGGAGGTAATCCCGAGTTGAATAGTATAGAAAAACTAGTCGTTGAATAATAATCGTTTTAATTCAGGGCATTTACGCCTTTCAGAGGAGAGTTTAATTCATACTGTATGGTAAAAGGAACACATCAGGCATTGGATGATGTCAGAAATGAAAAAGTCAAAATTTTCATTAATGGGGAGTTTTTCCTTAGAGATGAGGCTAAAATATCCGTTTTTGACAGTGGTTATCTTGTCGGAGATGGGGTTTGGGAAGCCTTTCGGGTACACAATGGAAAACTGATTTTTATAGACCAGCACCTGGATAGACTTTGGCAGTCTGCAAAGGTTATAGGGATTTCGCTTCCATTTTCCCGTGAAGAGCTGATAGAGAATGTTAAAAGTACCCTAGAGATAAACGAAATGAAAGATCATATCCATGTTAGGGCTATGGTGACAAGGGGCATTAAAAAAACACCCTCTCAGGATCCAAGGTTAACTATTTCCGGGCCAAATGTTGTGATTATTGCGGAGCATAAACAAGCAGCTGATGAAAGTAAGAACAAAGGGATCAGTCTTTTTACAAGTGCCATTCGCAGAGGTTCTCCGGATTACTTGGATCCCAGATTAAATTGCCATAGTAAGCTTCATGAGGTTCAAGCGTTGATTCAAGCCATAGAAGCTGGTGCTGATGAAGCACTTATGCTAGATATCAATGGTTTTGTTTCAACATGTAATGCAACCAACTTCTTTATGGTAAAAGGGAATGAAGTATGGACTTCTACCGGGGAGTACTGTATGAATGGAATCACTAGAGGGAATGTGATAAAAGTCTGTGCTCAAAACGGTATTGTTTGCCTTCAGAAAAACTTTTCCTTATTTGATGTATATGGTTCTGATGAGGCGTTTGTTACAGGCACCTTTGGAGGGTTAACTCCTGTGGTGAAAATTGATGGAAAATCTATTGGACCTGGAGCTTGTGGTCCAACCACAGCTCATTTACGCCAGTTGTATGAAGGGCTTGTAGCCAAACAATTGAGATAAACATGGCAGATAAAAACAATAAAAAGATATTCCTTTGGTCTGGCCCACGGAATATTTCAACAGCCTTAATGTACAGTTTTGCCCAGCGAAACGATACCATTGTAGCCGACGAACCTTTGTATGCACATTATCTAAGCCACTCATCTGCCAAACCCTTTCACCCAGGTGCCGATGAGATTTTGTCAAATATGGAAACAGATGGAAGGAAGGTAATTGAGTGGATGTTGGGGGACCAATCCAAACCTGTAGCCTTTTATAAAAACATGAGCCATCATTTAATCAAACTTGATTGGCAATTTATGCAGGCTGGGGCCAATATTATTTTGACAAGGAGTCCGGAAGAAATGCTTTTGTCTTTTTCCAAGGTGATAGATCAGCCTAGCATGGCAGATATTGGTTACGCCATGCAAATTGAGTTGTTAGATTTTTTTAAAACTAAAAAATTACCATTTGTCGTTCTTGATGCAAAAATGGTTTTGCAAGACCCTGAGGGACAGTTGCGAAAATTATCTACTGTTGTAGGAATTCCATTTATGCAAGAGATGCTCAAATGGAAGCAGGGACCTATTCCAGAAGATGGTATTTGGGCAAAGTATTGGTACCGAAATGTGCATTTATCCACAGGTTTTCAGCCATACCAGAAAAAGAAGGTTGAATTTCCTAACCATTTGGTTCCATTGCTTAAAGAATGTCAACCCATTTACGAAAATCTTGTGAAGCATGCTCTTTAGTCGGCTTCAGTTAAAAAGTAGATAAGGAATTGGGCGGGCCAAATGAGGGACTGAAATTACTTTAGGAATTAATATTAGGTTTTCTCATGTTTTATTCCTGCTCATTCAAAGTTATAAATTTCACTTTTTTTTGAATTTTTTAATAATTGGGGAGAGGGTATTGATCTCGCAATTATAATAAGCAATCTACATAGAGGTATAGATAATGGAGAATTTGGAGATTTATTTAAAGGATTCATTAAATTAGAGAAGAAGCGATTGGTGAAAATAAGAATATTTTAGAAAGGTTCGGTTGCTTTCTTGCTTTGTCGTTTATTAAAACATAATTTTGATACTTATTCCTTCCGCCTGGGATTTCAAAAGATAAAAAAGGAATCGTCTGGGTTAGCATATCAATAGTTTACACAAATTAGGTACATCCTATAAAATTGAAATACGTATACCAATGGAAAACGACCAGCCTGTAGAAGTAAATATTACACCGAAAGGGTTAATCTATTTGCCAGAGACTGCAAAAGGGTTAAAATCTGTCTCAGAAAGTAAAATGGAAACCTTGTTCTATACTCCTGGGCAAAACTCTGATGAAAATCTTAACTATAAGTTTTTATTACCGGCCTTGGAAGAAATCAAGGGACAAGATTATGATTATGTCCTTGGGTTTGATTCTGAACTTAGCCGAACAATAATTGGCTACCCAAATGCTGAAGGAAGATTTTTGGTGTTTAACGCACACCAGCAAGCAGCTATTTTTACCCATACTTTTTTAGCCGGAAATTCTTTTCCATCTATGGATGAAGAAAAAACCAAAATAGTGATTAAAAGTGTAGTTCTATCTCAACAGATTGACAAAATCGTTACAAAGAACAATGGGGCCTATAAAGAGTCTCATGCAGGATACGAAGACCTAAAAGAAAGGATTCTTAATATTGAAGAGGGATTTGAAGCCTATTTGGCTTTTGATGAAAGAAATCACGTTATTTTAGATCTGGATAAGGACAAAAATATTGAATTACAGATTTCATTGATTGAAGATTTGGTGAAAGATCTAAAAGGAAAAGAGAAAAGCCTTTATGATTTTCATGTTGATTTGCAGATTAGGTATAAGCTATACGGAGAGAAAACTTTCAATATTACCTCAGAAGGTGAAAACAAGAAAATATTCGATAGGTTTAGAACCAAGCCACCTTCCGATGCAATGCATGAAGAATTGGTAAGTATTTCTGATTATAAGAAGCAGTTGTTTTTCAACAAACTTACAGGAAGAAAAAGCGAACCGGAATTGCGACAAATGGACATGGTTCAACTAGATTATAGTAGTGGCTTGAAGATAAGTGTAGAACTTACCGATGGAGGAAGTAAACTCTTCTTGCACCTGAGTGATTACACAGATTGCTACAATAAAGATTCATTTGCTTCAGCTAGAAAAGGCATTAATGACAGGCTATTAAAAATCGTGGTTTCATTAGGGAAAATGGTGATTGATGTAAACTAAATTAATTTAAATTAATCCCATTTGATTACGGGATTTGGTTTCATGAATAAAGATTAAAAGCACAAGAATTGAGAATTTTCTCAGTTCTTGTGCTTTTTTTTGACTTTTTCATCTTTTTTTTCGTTGTCATCTGGATATTCTTCCTCTCTGGGTGGGCGAGGACCATCACCAGATGTTCCTGGAGTCGATCGATTGCTGCCCTTATCTACTTCATCTCCTTTTTCAGAAATAAAATAAGGATTTTCTAAGCTTCTTACGGAGGATTGGCTTAAATTCATGGCTTTATTGTTTGATGAATTAGAAAAATGGCTAAAACCATGCCATTTTTAGTGGCTAGCGATTCGGTGGAATCCTGTCCTAAATGATTTAATAATGAACAGGTCTATTAAGGATAACTTGACTTCTGAAGATGAGGAGCTTTGATCTTAGGTGTGGTATGGTGTCGATTTGTAAATTGAAAGCAGCACTGGTATTTGTTGAATAAATTGAATGTAAAATTAGAAGTCATATCATTTATGATAAATATTGAAGGAAGAGAATTTAATTGGATGAACCCGCCTCATTCATGGTCAGAAGACAATGGGACTTTGCATTTGAAGACTGATGCTGAAACCGACTTTTGGAGAAAAACTCATTATGGGTTTATAAGTGAAAATGGTCATTTTTTATTTACAGAACAATCGGGTAATTTTGAATTTTTGCTTCAATTTTCCGGAAAATACACTGATTTATACGATCAAGCAGGCCTGATGATTTTTCATGATTGGGAAAATTGGATAAAGGCAGGAATAGAATATGTAGATGATATTCAAAAAGCCAGTGCAGTTGTTACCAGAGAATGCTCAGATTGGTCAGTTGCCCCTATAAAGGGAATGCCGGAGACTTTCTTTATTAAAGCTAAAAGAGGTAACGATTATGTAGAGGTAAGTTATAGCTTAGATGCTTCGACCTATCAGCTACTTCGGCAAGCCTATTTTCCTCCTTCACCTTCATTAAAAATAGGCTTTATGGCTGCTTCTCCAAAGGGGGGTGGGTTTGAAGTCACTTTTGATCACTTTGAAATTAAAGTAGCTAATGCTGAATAGGTTATTTAGAACGACCGGTGGATTTACCACCCAATAGGTTTGGATGAGATTGGGTTCTTTTTAGGATATATTTGGCAATTTCTTCTCCCTGTTGCATGCCTACCTCTATGGCATCTCTGAAATGAATTCCTCCATATAGTCTTGATATGGCTGCTTCATCCGATGCTTTGAGAAAGGAATCGAATTCTCGCTCAGGTAGACCAAAGAATACTTCTGAGTCGTCGATAAAATTAAAATTTTCACCAAAATAAGAAGTCAATAACACAGCGGAGGTTTTAGAAATCACGCTATGCCCACTTGTGTATTCAGGAAAGGGTGGGGTTTGTAAAATGGGGCGCCATGTCTCATCAATAAGTTCATTGATGGCTGTAAGGGGTCTTATGCGGTCACTTCTGTACTTTTCATCCCAACAACTAATAAAGGCATCATGAAGACCCATTGCTACAAGGGTATGGATATAAAGGCTTTCTTTAAAATTCAACCCAGCCTTCTGACTTGCAATGCCAGTAATCCCCATCCAATGGCCGCCTGGTGAGATTTTCTTGAGACCTATAGCCATATGCCCACTATAAGAGACATTGAAAGGATTACAGTCCCAGAAATTGGCTATTAGCGTTTGCTCTTCGGTCAATTGTGTAGTGACTTCATAAATCTCCAATAATTGCCTGAAAAATGAACTGCTTTTGTCTTCAGAATATTCAGCAGGAGAAGGGGGACTATAAGCTGCTAAGTTTTCCAAAAAGAAGGGTCGGATTGTTCGCCACTCCGGGTCTATGGCTGCCATATAAGCAGGAGGAGTGGGGTACCATTTACCAGGGCCTTTACTTGGGCTATATCTTTTGAGGGTGCTAAGGCGGCTGTAACCATCCTCCTTGGCGTAATTCAATACAACTGCTGCAACTTTTTTTGCATAGTCAATACTTTGTTTTAAAGCCTTTTTCTTGATGAGTTTCTTTTTGCTATACTCACGCACCAAGGTTTCCTGTGCAGTTGTTAGTTTTTTACCAGAAGGCATTATGTTTTTCCCAACTTCCAACATGGCGTAGGTACTTGTAAAAGCTAAATTTATTCCTTTTCTATCTGGGAGTAGAGTTGGATCTGGTTTAGGTATTGGATGCTGAAGCTGTTGTAGAAGGGGCGATTCATTAACTCCATAAACGAGGTAAGCTCCTAAAAGGGAATAAGCATAAAATCTAGCGGCTCCAGGAGGGCTAGTGACATCTGTAACCATTATATCTGTTATGGAAAACAGGTGTTCTATCATCTTGTCTCTTGCAAAAACTTCCACTTCAGAGATGTCGACTTTAGAAGTATTGACTTGAGCAAAAAGATTATTCGTAATTGTTGCGAATAGGAAAGTAGTGATTAAATAAAATTTACCTATAGACATACTGGGAAATAATTGGGTCTATAAATGTATTCAAAAATACTATAAACCCGAAATATGTAATAAATAATCTATAATGACTTGAAATACCCTAACCCAAAGTATAAATAGAGCTGTTGTTGGGGCTTATGGTGATTTGGTAGTTTATAATGAGAAAAGGCGTGTAGGGAAAGGCATTACTTAAATAATCACGCTTGCCATTTGTTTCAATTCACTTTGTGAAAAGATAAACAAAAAAACTTTGTCAAAACTACTAACAAGTTTTTATTTTGAAGGGATATCAAAGCCAATGGTTAGACCAAAGGGTTGGAGATGTTTATGGTTGCTTCATTATTTACCAAATATTCGTTTTCTTCGACTAAAGAAATGGCTCCTAAAATGGCTGAATCATTTGATGAAGAAACGTAGAGTTTTAAGTTTCCGGAAATCGGTAGGTAAGGGAATGCATCAATAACTTCTTGAACTCCCTTTTCAAAGTAGGGGAATGCTTTTCTAATTGAACCACCAATCACAATCGCCTCTGGAGCAAATGTGAGCAATAGTCTGTAAATCAGTTCTCCTATGTGTTTTCCGAATTCGTAAAAAATTTCAATTGCCTCCTGATCACCTTCACTGGCTCTAACAGAAAGCTTTTTTGCACTTGTTTTGTATCTTTCCTTGAAAAATTTACTTCCGCAATAGTCTTCAAAAGTACCATCTAGGTAAGGGATTGCTCCCCATTCTCCAGCACCACAGAGTCTTCCAGTGTATAGATGACCATTGGCTATAATACCTGTACCAATGCCTGTACCAAGTGTAATGCCGACCACATGCTTGTGTATTCTTGCTGCCCCAAATTTATATTCTCCTAAGGCAAAGCAATTCGCATCGTTATTGACGGCTACTGGAATGCCGAATCTTTCTTCCAAATATTTTTTTAGATTAACATTATGGAACGATGGTATATTGGCCAAATTATAGATTATCCCGTGTATGGGATCTACTAGTCCAGGAATACCTATTCCTATAGCTTTTAAATTATAGTGTTTATAAGCTTCTATTTGTTTAGAAATGGTCTCAAGTATCTCTTCTTTTGGAGAATTTGCTGGAGTTTTTATCTCCATGCTATCGGTCAATTCACCATCTCTAAATAATCCTGAACTAATTTTTGTACCTCCAATATCTAATCCAAGAACCATATTGTTAATTTTCATTTTACTCCCAAATTTCAGGATATACCCGATTAATTATAATGTATCCAATCAAGGTGTCTTTTTATTTAGACCCTTGGCCAAACTAAAGCCTAATGAAATACCAGATTCGCCTATATTATTTTTTTACAGGCGAATCTGATAAGTAATCTTTTTGGGTTAGAGCATACCTTCTGTAGATTTTTCTAACTCTCTGGCTTCAACAAGGAAGTCCTCCACTTCCATTTCTCTGAAAAATATCAGACCATGGCTTGAGCGGACTTTCGCTGACTGATGTTGGTAGAAATAATTTTTACCAAGAAGAAGCTGCACATCACTAAGTTGGTCTACCCAAGTCTTTTTGGCTAGGGTACTGAACTTACCATTGTGTGCGTAGCTAGGGAAGGAAGCATTTACCTGGCTCATATAACAGTTTGAGAAGGAATCTTCCATTACTGACATGTCTCCCAAAGAAACTGGTACAATAACGTTAGATTCAGCAGCATCGAACTTAAACCATACGTTCCTATAGCCTATAATTTTAAAATTACTGAGGTCTTCTTCTAAGCTCCATTGTCTTACCGCTTCAGCAGTTGCTTGTAATACTTTATAATGCGTATCAGGGCCACTGCCTTCAGGGTCTAATGTCAAACTAAGTTTCGTAGGTTTGATTTCCCTTAGCATATTGAGGATAGGTTCTACGTCTCTTTTCTTGTCTGGTTGCTCTGTGAAAATATCGCCTGTATAGAATCCTAGTCTTAGGTGGTGAACATTTTTAACTTGAACACCAAAGTGAGCCCATACAAGTTCTTCCTCAAATTCCCTGATCATCCCTTTTAGGGTCTGGATATTTTTTGGATTCTTTTCTCCATCATAGGAGTTTTTAAGAACAGTGATGATTTCATTAATTTGCTCTCTTAACTGCATTGTAGACTTGATACCGAAGGTGAAGACAATGGCTCTCACCAATCGGTGACATAGTCCTCTAAGTCTTTCTTCAGCATTGTCAGAGGCTACATTTGTCAAGTAATGGTACACATCTTTGTCCATTTTCAACTTGTAACCTGAGGCATAGAAATCTTCAAATTTAACCATTTGAATTCTTCCATTGTCCAAGAATCTCTTGGTACTTCTAAGCGTATCAATTACAAAGGTGTTGGTTACAGCTGTAAATCCAGATGTAAGTACCGCAAAGTGAGCATCATTGCTGTTCTCATGTAATTGCTTAGTGATTTGTGGCAATATACCTAAAGAGATATCATCATGGTGAGGTCCGGTATGAAGGAAGACTTCATTTTTCTCCTCTTCCATACCCTTGTCGATCTTCGCACTGATACTTTTGATGACATTCTTTACAGTATGTTCATTCAAATCAGGGATTTGACTGGTGTACTTGTCATTCCTAAGGTCTTCCAGTGTGATACGATGGCCATATTTCTGCAACTTCTTACAAAGATCCAATACAGAACGTTCGGTCTTTGTGTCGTTCCATTCACCTGTGAAGTAATACTGATCTGCACTGTCAGTTAATTTGGAGCCAGCACCTTTGGTGATATAAAATCTACCGTTCTTTAATTTCTGTAGTACTGTGGCTGGATAAACATTGGTCATTGAATGTTCCAATGATTGTTTTACTATACCAGCTTTGGCTTCACCAGCAGCTATAATAATAGCGACAGCATCAGGGTTATGAACGATAGTGTCCAAGCCAATTGTAATAACAAGACGATTGGCAGATATTTCAATACCTCCTAGGTCACCTGCTGCAACAGCTTGGGTTTCAAAGTTTGTTTCTGTAAGTCTGGTTGTAGAAAAAATGTCTGATCCTCTTGTGTTGAAAGCAATATGACCATCAGGGCCGATTCCTCCTAGGAAGAAACCTATTCCACCTTTTTCACGGATTTTTGCTTCGTAATTGCCACACCATTGATCGATCAAGTAGATGGATTCCTGTTGCAATTTTTCTTGAGGTGTTTTATACTCCCTAAACCTTAGGGATAAATCTACTTTTGAATCAGGAAAGATCTCTTTATAGCTTTTGCCTTCTGCGAGGATTATATCATCAGAGTTTATAAGCAACGCTTTTTTAGGATCCAAGCCTAGACCTTCAATGTAAAACTTGTTTACATAATGGTAGAAGCTGTTTTTTTGCGCTGATGAAATTGGATAAAACTCATCTATCTGTACAAAATGAAGGCCATTTAGTACTGGCTTGGCACAGTCGATTAAACCATATTTTTCTCTAATTTCAAGGCCTTTTTTACCCTCCCAATTCTCAAGAAGAAATTTTGTCCACTTGATGAAATATTCTGGAGTTTTACCAGTAGGTAAGCTAATTACCCCTTCAGGGTTTGTTGAAACCCATTCCAAGAATCGGCAAGCTGTAAGCAAACCTAACTTAGGAAAATTATCAACTGCTAGATAAGGAATTTTTGTTGTGATTTTTTCAATATCAGAATCTCTAAAGAAAGCTTCTTCAGTCTTCGAAAGTGGGTAATTCGCTAACATATGCTTGTATCTAATTTGTTTAACCTATTGTGAATTTATTGTGTCCTCAAAAATATGCTCATTAACGATGGCAATAGCCCCTTTAAGGCCTACTTCCATCCCTAATTGAGAAAGTTCTATCGAGGTTTTCTCTCTTAATTTCGCCATACTGTATATATTCAATGCCTGTTGAATTGGCGTAGTTATGTACTGTTTGGCTTCAGCTATTGCCCCTCCTAAAATAATTAATTCAGGGTTTAACAACTGTATCAAAATGGCAATTCCTCTTCCCAAATCTAAACCTACATCCGACAATATACTTATGGCTCTCTGGTCTCCTGCAATTGCTGCCTCTACTACTGTGGAAGGCTCAAGGTTTTCCTCTTTACCGTCTGCTAGTTTGGCTAGAATTGAGTCTTTATCCAATAATATAGCATCCTTAGCCAAGCGGACTACTGCTCCACCTGAAGCCACCGCCTCCAAACATCCTCTTTTGCCACAAGTGCAGCTAATCTCTTTTGCATCAAATAAAGGTGAATGGCTAAATTCTCCAGCAAACCCTGAATAGCCTCTATAGAGTTTTTCGTCTATAATTATGCCTAAGCCTATTCCCCAATCAACAAAAATGCCCATCACATTTTTGTTTGTGCCTTTATTTGCAAATTTAAACTCTGCCAGTGTTTTAGCTCTAGCATCATTTTCTATAAAAACTTTTCTGCCAAATTTATCCTCTAATTGATCCTTGAGAGTCTTTTTGCCAGATTTTAGATAGGTGTGGTTTACACCTGAAACACTGTCCACCAGCCCAGGCATACTTATGCCAACTGCAATGACTTTTTCCTCAGGAATCCCAGAAGAATGAATGATTTTCATAGAGAAATCATAGATAGCATCCAGTGTTTCCAATTCATTATTTAAGGATAATTTAATTGATTCAATCTTACTAACCTTTTCATTCTTTGTGTTGTAAATGGCGGCCTTTGCGCCAAATCTATTCAAATCAATTCCCAAAATATAGAAGGAGCCCGGGGCTAGTCCGTACAGGTCTGGTTTTCGACCTCCCTGAGATTGTCCCCTGCCTTCTTTAATTATAATCTGCTCCTCCAATAAGTCTGTCAACAAGAGGTTAACTGTAGGTAAACTAATGCCAACCAGATTGCAAATATTACTGGCAGTATTGTTTCCAAGAGTGTATAACTCTTTTACAATTTTAAGCTTGTTAATATAGTTCTTGATTTCAACTACACCTTCCTTTTTGTCAAGTACTATTTTTGGGTCGATTAAATTCATGAGATAAATTTTGATGCAAAATAATAAAAATTTTAATTAATTAGGGTAACTTATTTAAAAAAATTTTATTTTTCAAATAGGTTCCTTACAATTAAGAAATGGTTTTAATTTCTATATTCCTTAATCCTTTACAATTAATAGGATAATATCTCTTAATTGCATGTTTTTTGAAAATTCAAATTATTTATAAAAATAACTAAACCCAAGCCATTATTTGAAAAAAATTAATCATGTTTGTTTATCATATTTTTCAAATTTTAGCAGAAAATAATATTTGTATGGAAAGTAGAAGGAAATTTATTCAAAAATCATTAATATCTTCTTTTGCTCTTGCTCCTATTTCGGGCCAAGTTGCTGGTATTGATTTAAAAAGCACGACCTTCCAAAACAAGAAGTTTTTTAAACCCCAAGTATTGTCGACCTGGAACCATGGCATGGCGGCGAATACCAAGGCTTGGAGTATTTTATCAGCAAATGGAAATGTGCTGGACGCTGTTGAGGAGGGGGTGAAAGTCACTGAGTCTGATAAAAATATGTATTCAGTAGGGATTTATGGTTTGCCTGATAGGGAGGGCCTGGTGACTCTTGATGCTTCTATAATGAAAGGTGATGGTTCCTGTGGGTCTGTGGCTTTTGTAAGGCAAATAAAGCATCCAATAACCCTTGCTAGGAAGGTGATGGAAAAAACACCACATGTATTTTTAGTTGGAGAGGGAGCAAGACAATTTGCTATTCAAGAAGGAATGCCACTTGAGAAAGAGATTTTAAGCCCACATGCAAGTAATGCCTACAATAAATGGAAAAAGACCTCCAATTATAAGCCTATAATAAATATAGAAAACCATGATACAATAGGGATGATAGGAATTGACGCATCAGGGGAGTTGGCGGGGTCATGTACTACTAGTGGAGTTGCCTATAAAATGCATGGGAGAGTAGGTGATAGTCCCATAATTGGTGCTGGTCTATTTGTGGATGGCGAAGTTGGAGCTGCTACGGCAACAGGCTTGGGAGAAGAGGTTATCCGCATTTGTGGCGCTTTCCTTATTGTAGAACTAATGCGGCAAGGAAGAACACCTCAGGAAGCCTGTGAAGAAGCCGTGAAACGTGCTGTCGCCAAAAGTAAAGATTTGGAAAACACGCAGATAGGCTTTTTGGCGTTAAATAGGGATGGAGAGTTTGGTGCTTATTCCATCAGGCCAGGGTTTAACTTTGCCCAACATAATCAGCAATATCAAAAGCTTGTTGATGCAAATAGCTGGTTTAAATAAGAATAACGGTTATGAAAAAGATTTTATTTGAAGCCCCCGTTTACACCCTTGAAGCAGCATTGCTTGCAGTAGAGAATGGTGTAGATAGACTGGAACTTTGCGCTGACTTTGGAGAGGGAGGGACCACCCCAAGTCTTGGCTTATTTAAAGTCATCAAAAGAAAGGTTAATGTATCAGTTTTCGTGATGATTAGGCCAAGAGGAGGAGATTTTGTTTATAGCAGTTCAGAAATTGAAGTCATGAAAGAGGATATTCATTCTTTTTTGGATAATGGTGCTGATGGATTTGTTTTTGGAATCCTGAACAATATGGGAGAAGTAAATAAAACGCATTGCGAGGAGTTAATTCAAATTGCCGGAGATAAACCATGTACTTTCCATAGAGCATTTGATGTTGCATTGGATAAAAAAGCAGCAATGAAGGAGATTGTTGGGCTGGGTTTTAAAAGGATACTGACTTCTGGTGGTGAAAATAAGGTGAAAGAAGGATTGCCTTTATTGCTTGACTTAATTCAGCATGCAAAGGATAAAATCATCATCCTTCCAGGAGGGGGATTAAAGCTTGAAGATATTGTGACCTTAGACAAGGCTGGGGGACTTAGGGAAATTCATGCTTCTTGTAAGAAGTTCAGACCGTCTTCTATGCTTGCTTCAAATGAGCATTTAAAACTTTCTTTAATGGAAGAAACTGAAGGTATGGTGCTTACGGTTGATCCGGATTTAATGAAGGAATTTGCCGACGGCCTTAAAAAGATTTAATTTTTAATGGTCTTAGTTTTCTGATTATAGGGGTCGATGCTTTTATTAGAGTTTTCACTTGCCATATCGAAGTTAGATGCTGGCTTGTACTTTAGGTGTTATTAGCTAATGTCTTTTAAGTTCCAATTATCCTGTGTTATATTAGGGTGAGTTTCTTAATAATGTTTAGTCGTATTTAATTTAATAGGTGTTTTATTTGTTTTTTAGGGAATAAAAAAGTATATTATTCCTTCAATAAACCCTATAAAATAATGGTGAAAAGTTTCCAGGGGGTTAGAATGGCCCCATCTAAAATAAGTGATCAGCCGATTCTTGTTCAGGATTACATGACCACAAATTTGATTACGTTTAAGCCTGAAGATACAATCGATCATGTGATCACAGTGCTTACGAGAAAAAGGATTTCTGGTGCACCCGTAGTAGATGCGAGTGGAAAACTAGTAGGAATGATCTCGGAAGGAGATTGCCTAAAAGAAATAATAAAAGGGCAGTATACAAATACCCCGAAATTCCCAGCTTCAGTAGCTGAACACATGACAACTCAAGTTTTTACCTTGCCGCCTGAAATTTCAATATTTGATGCTGCAGATAGGTTTTTAACAATGAAAATCAGAAGATTTCCCGTTGTTAAAGATGAAAAACTAATAGGTCAAATAAGTGTTAGTGATATTGTCAGAGCAATGCCGAAGCTTAAGGCTTCAACTTGGTAGGACCAACAGCCAATCTGAAAATAACTTTTAGACTATATATATCCAACTAGGGAATATACAGCTATTCCTATCCATTCTTTGGTTAATTTATGCCATATCAAAATTGAGTCAATGCTCGGTTGAATAATTGATCTTAAATTGGCTCTCGGTATTTTTCCGTAAAAATCTACCGGAAAAGTATCGGGGTGTAGGCCAACTTTTGCAAAACAAGCCGTGGCACGTTTCATATGAAAGGCAGAGGTTATTAATAACAACTGGTTGGATTGAATTAGACCGACTTCTTTGGAGGTAATTATTTTTTCACTAAAAACGGCGTTTTCTCGAGTATTGCTTGCTTTTGTTTCTACTATTATATCCGATTTATCAACCCCAGCCCATACCATAAAATCTCTTAATGATTCGGCTTCAGATAAAGGATGGACTGGATTAAAACCCAATCCTCCAGAAATTAAGATCTTTTTAATTTTACCCATTTTATACAACTGTACCGTATGTGTGGCCCTATCTGCTCCACGAGCAAAGTAGGTACGGTCCTTAGGTAATTTGTCTATATGCGTAACTCCCGTCAGTACAATGCCTAATTCATAGACAGGCAAAGTGGATAGGTCTTTCGTTGGAGGTTCCCAATTGTAAATCAGTAGGTTGGATAAATAGGAATTTGAAAAAAACAATAGGAGTACAATGCCTGCTAGCAAGAGTTTTTTACCCCATGATTTTTTATTGAAAATATAGCCTAGAAGAAGAAGCATTAGGCAGATACTAAATGGCATTATTAAAAAACTGAACAACTGGGAAATATAAAAAAACATTGTACCTGGTATTTTGGAATATCCTTATAAACTTTACTTTGAATTCAATTTCAAAATTATTCAATATTTAGCTATTGTCTGAAACTTTTCTTCATAACTTCACTTTTCACGAAATGAAATAATGTCAATTTTGTGAAAGGAATGTCAAAACCGATTGATTTAAATGGTCACAGAAACTCCCTTACAAATCTATAAATCGTCTGCTGGGTCTGGTAAAACTTATACCCTTACCACAGCTTATCTGAAGCTAGCCCTTGAATCGCCCATGGCATTTCGGCGTATTTTGGCTGTAACCTTTACCAATAAGGCTACTCAAGAAATGAAAGACCGAATCATCGATGAGTTGAAAAGGCTAAAAAAAGGGGTGGATGTCTCTGAAACAATGGACAAGGAGTTATTGGAGAAATGGCAGTTAAGCCCCGAGGAATTGTCCGCAAGGGCTGGGGAGGTTTTGTCAGCGATCCTTCATGATTTTGGCTCTTTTTCGGTGAGCACCATCGATAGTTTTTTTCAAAAAGTAATTAGGGCATTTGCCAGAGAGATTGATTTACAGGCCAAATTTGATGTAGAATTGGATCTTGATAGTGTAATGGCCAGAACAGTAGACAGGCTTATGCTTCGAGTGGCGGATGATCCAGGGTTGCACAAGTGGATGGTTGAGTTTTCGATAAGCAAGATTACAGAGGGGAAATCTTGGGATATTAGAAAGTCGGTAGAAGACCTGGGAAAGAAAATCTTTCTTGAGGATTTTAAAATGGTCCAAAAAGAAGTCAATGATTTCTTAGAGAACCCTGAAACATTTCAAGCCTTCAAAGATTTCATTTTTGAACAGAAACAGCTAATTATTAACAAAGCATTGGAGTTAAAATCTTCAGCTCAATCCATTAGGAGTAACTATGGATTGGCCTGGGAAGATTTTAGTGGAGGGTCAAGGTCATTTAGTAAAAAGTTTGATCAATTGGGAGATAAGAACAGTCCCATACCTACTCTTACCAGTCTACAAGAAAAATTATTGCTAGGTCCAGAAGGATGGTATACCAAAACCAGTAAAGTGAAAACGGCAATAGAAATGGCTTATCATGATGGCTTGGGGGATATTCTAAGGGAATTTGGTCCTTTGACAAAACAGTGGAATACACTCGACGCCATTTCTAAAAATCTATATACTTTTGGTTTATTTGGTTACCTGCTTAGAGAGTTAAAAGAGTTGAAGGAAGAGGAGAATATGCTCCTGATTTCTGAAACCAACGACTTTCTTAAATCAATTACAAGTGACAATGATGCCCCGTTCATATATGAAAAAGTAGGGAATAGGTTTCAGCATTATTTATTGGATGAATTTCAGGACACTTCAGGGTTTCAGTGGGCAAGTTTTAGGCCTCTTTTGCTAAATACCCTTTCTATGGGAAAGTCAAATTTGGTAGTAGGAGATGTCAAGCAGTCTATCTACCGATGGAGAGGGGGAGAAATGCGTTTGCTAATGGAGCAGGTGGAAGGTGACCTTGGACATTTTGGTCTAAATGTAAAAAAGCTGGATACTAATTTCAGGAGTTTACCTAATATTGTAGCCTTCAACAATACCTTGTTTTCAAAATTGTCTCAATATTTAAGTGATCACTTAAAGTCAACTTTAGGTGATCCAAGCATGGAGATGATAGAAATAGCCTATGCTGATATCCTACAAAAAGTGGCTTCTAGGCAAAAAGCCAAGGGCATCAACGGAAAAGTAAAGTTTTCTTTTATTGAAACTGACAAAGAAACTAAATATGATGATGAAGTACTGAGGCTTTTACCTCAACAGGTAGAAGGATTGTTGGATCAAGGTTACCAATTGAAAGACATAGCTATCCTAGTTCGAAAGAATGGGCAAGCGGCAAAAATTGCAGAAGCTTTTATGGCTTATGCGGAAGACAACAAAGGAAATAATTATAGGTACGATGTATTATCAGATGAGGCATTGTATCTAACCAAATCCACAGTCGTCAAATGCCTTTTGGCAGCTTTGCGAATTGTTAATAATGTGGAAGATACCCTTGCGGAAAAAACATTTTGGATTCAATTGGCAAGGATTAGAAATATTTCCTTTGACCATGTTTTATTTAAGGCAGATAGCCTTCCTGAGGAATTAATAGGGCTTAAAGAGAAACTTTATAAACAGCTTCCGACTTTCAGGAAATTACCTTTAATGGATCTACTTGAAGCAATGATTGATCTTATAGGTTTAAATGAGGGGATTGGAGAATTGGCTTATTTGTCTGGGTTTAAGGAGGCGGTGTTTGACTTTATAGCCAAAAATAGAGCTGATCTTGGGGGATTCCTCAACTGGTGGGAGCAGCAAGGTTATAAAAGAACAGTTAAAATTCCAGAAGAATTTGACGCCATTAGGATTCAAACCATCCATAAATCTAAAGGTTTGCAGTACAAGGTAGTGCTTTTGCCTTATCTGGACTGGAAGTTGTTTGATACAGGCAAGGAAAATATTATTTGGGCAAAATACGATTGGGATGAGAATTTACCTCCGGCAATTATTCCTTTAACCTTAAGGCCACAGCTTCTCGATTCTTCTTTTTCAGCAGTTTACCTAGAGGAAAACCTTTTGCATCACCTAGATTCGTTAAATATGCTTTATGTAGCATTTACACGTGCAGAAGAGGTTCTTCTAGGAATGGTACCTTACAATAAGCCAAGGAAAGATAATAAATTGACTACAGTGGCAGATTTGATGCGCGAGATCATGGGGTTTAATGCTCATGGAGATGAGTTATTGAACTTTCAAACTTATTATAACCATGAAAAACTAGAATTTGATTTCGGGGATTGGTATAAAAATGAGACTAAAAAAACGGAGCCTCAGGCCACCCAATCCATGGTGTGGAAATACAGACCATGGGAAACTTCATTACAAGTCAAGCAAGTATTTGGAGAGTTCGAGACCTCAGAAATTGCTTCTAAGAGGGAATTTGGAGTCTTGGTCCATCGCATAATAGAGAAATCTCAAACCAAAATGGATTTTCTACTTGAACTCCAATCCATGTTTTTTGATGGTGCCGTGACAGAGGAGGAAAGGAAATCTTTAGAAGTGCAATTTGAGAAACTTTGCCAACAAAGTTCTTTTAACTCATGGTTTGATGGCTCGGGGCAGGTGCTAACCGAACAAGGGATATTTCTTCCGGGGGGAGAGTTTAAAAGACCCGATAGGATTATTTATTATGCTGATAGAATAGAAGTAATAGATTTTAAGACAGGAGAAGAAAGAGAAGCACATAAAAAACAGGTAACCGATTATGTTGCACTGGTGAAAAGTATAGAGAAGGAGAGGGGCGTTCAGGGGTTCATCTGTTATTTAGAAAGTGGTTCAATTGTAAAGGTTATTTAAATGGATGGTTTTTTAAAGCGTACTGCCGCAGATTTATTGCAGAGAGGGGTTGATCTAAAAGATTTTCAAGTAATACTACCTAATAGAAGAGCAGGCTTGTTCTTTACCAAATACCTAGGTCAATTAGTAACCAAACCGGCCTATATGCCGAAAGTAATTACAATTGAAGATTTTTTCTGTGACATTGCCGGTAAACGACCAGCAGATAAGCTAAGTTTGATTTACGAACTTTATAAGGTGTTCAAACCCCTTTCTGGTAGTGAAGAAAGCTTTGATAGATTTTATTTTTGGGGAGAAATGATTCTCAGGGACTTTAATGACCTTGACCAATTTTTGGTAAATCCTGAAAAATTATTCATCAACCTAAAAGAGCAAAAAATCCTTGAAAGCGATTGGAGTTTTCTTTCCACTACACAGATCGAATTAATTCAAGCGTTTTGGGCTTCATTTGAAAGTAGGGATCGGTTCCATCAAGAGAAGTTTTTACGATTTTGGGATGTCTTATTTCCCTTGTACAAACAGTTTAATACTTCACTCAAAACACTAGGTTTGGCTTATGGAGGAGCAATTTATCGAGAAGTCGCTGAAGGCCTGGGTAAAATGAAGTCTCCTGATAAAAGTATTGTATTCGTTGGTTTTAATGCATTTACTGGGGCTGAAGAAAAACTTGTGAAATATTTTGTTGAAAACTTTGGAGCTGAGGTTTTTTGGGACATTGATCGGTATTATTTAAATGCCCTAAACCAGGAAGCTGGTATGTTTTTTAGAGATTACAAAAAGGACAAGGTACTAGGGCCAACATTTCCTCAGACTACTCCTGCACGTATTAAAGAGAGCGAAAGGAAGGTACATACTTACGCAGTCCCCTTGAAAATCAATCAGGCAAATATGGTGGGAGCCATTTTGGAGGCTGTTCCTGATTTAGAAAATAATTGGGAGGAGACAGTTGTTATTTTACCTGATGAACAGCTTCTTTTCCCAGTGCTCAACTTACTCCCAGACAAGGTCAATAAGATTAATGTCACTATGGGGTATCCAGTCAAACATACTCCTGTTTTCACCTTTCTTGAGGCAGTTGTGGATCTGCAAAGATATATCCGGGTAGTGAATGAAGATGTATTGTTCTACCATAAGCCTGTCAAAGAACTATTGTCTACAGTTTATCTGTATGATACTGCACCCGAATTTTCACAAAATTTGATTGATGGTTTTACGAGAAATAACACGTTATATGTTTCCACCTCAATTTTAAGTACTGGAGGGCCTTTGTTTGCGAAAATATTTCAGCAAATGACCACTGACAACCTGATGGATAATCTGATTGAGTTAATTCAGATGTTGGCCGAACCATTGGAAGAAAACAGTATGGAGCGAACTTACCTTTACCAGTGTTTCAAGCAGATGAACCGTCTCAAGGCCATTGTGGAGAAAGAGATTAGAGAAGAAGTGAGTATAGCTTTTCTGTTAAGGATTTTTCGTCAGGTCTTTGGGGAAATTAAACTTCCATTTAAAGGGGAACCATTGGAAGGCCTGCAGATAATGGGGGTTCTAGAGTCTAGAAACTTAGATTTCAAAAGGGTCATTATTTGTAATATGAACGAAGGAAGTTTTCCTCCTTCAAATTCCATGAATTCAATGATCCCATTTAATCTTCGTAAGGCCTTTGGTATGCCTATCCAAGAGCAAAATGATGCCATATATGCCTATACCTTTTATAGACTTTTGCATCAGGCCAAAGATGTTCATTTACTTTATACCACTGCGGGTTCTCAAGGTCATGTAGGTGAAAAAAGTCGGTATATTCATCAGCTCCAGATAGAGATGAATCAAAAAGGCATCCAAAAAAAGGATTCCGTTACCCACATTCCAGTTAATTTATCAGCAGCAAAGCCGATTTCAATAAAAAAAGATAAGTCAATTATAAATCTTTTAAAGAGGTATACCAAACCTTCAAATGGAGAGTGGGAACCAGTTTCTTTTTCACCTTCGGCATTGAATGTATGGTTGGATTGCAGGCTAAAGTTTTACCTTACTTATATAGCAGGAATTGAAGTGCCTGAGGAAGTGCAAGAGGAAGTGGATCCAGCTATTTTTGGAAATCTTGTACACATGTCGCTTGAAAACCTATACATGGGATTTATTGAAAGGAAAAAGCGGAAGGTATTGGAGGAGTCAGATATAGACGGGTTAAAAGATTTTGTATACCCAGCGGTAATGAAAGCTATAAAAAAGCAATATTTTCTGGAGAATGAAGAAAGCCAAAAACTCACAGGGCAATTGGTGATCGCAAGGGATGTCCTTCAGAAGTATTTGCAAGGTGTGCTTGTTAAAGACAAAGAATCGGCTCCATTTGAAATTATTTCCTTGGAAGCAGGGAAAAAATACAGGGCATTTGTGCCGATTAATATTGAGGATGGGGTAGTTAATGTGGCTTTGGGGGGTATTATAGACAGGGTGGACCGGATAGGTGAAACTGTTCGTTTGATTGACTATAAGTCCGGTCAGGACAAAAAAAGCTTTAAAGGGATTGATAGTTTGTTTGACAGAGACAGCAAAGATCGAAATAAGGCGGCGATGCAAACTTTCTTTTATGGTCTATTGTATGAGGCAAATTTCCCGGACAATCAATTCTTTCTTAAACCTGCCATATTCAATTTAAGAGAGATTTTCAAAGAAGATTTTAATCCTTACCTACAAGAAACCATAGGCCATCAGAAGAAAATAGAAGTTACTGACTACGCGAATTATAGAGATGAGTACCTTTTGGGGCTTCAGGGTACCCTTGAAGAAATATTTGATAAGGACCAAGATTTCGACCAAACTACCGATACTGGGAAATGCGAATATTGTCCCTATACCAATATCTGTTCAAGATGATTAATAGAGTTAAGAATGCAATTTATAGCGTCAATATGAATTCAGTAAATAGATGAAAAAAAATATTTTTCAATTAATTTGGCAGGGTTTTCTCGGTGAAAAAGCAAAATATCAACGATTTGATTGTTTTTTTATTAAGATCAACCTTATTAAAAACAATCTTGCCTTATCTTTCTGGAAATTAAGGGAACAACAAAATCTTAATGACGGTTAAAAGGTAATGAATTATAAATTGGATTAAAACAGTAAATATTTCGACCTTTGAAAATTAAGAATCATGACAAGACTTTAGTAGTTTTTAATTGGTCAAAATTTTTTAAACCATCGTTAGGTTTTTGAATAGTATAAATTGCCCAAATTGGGTGTTTTTGAGGTGTTGGGCTAATGAAGTTATAAGGGAAAAACGAAAGGTAAAGCACATAAGATTAGAAAACTGATTAATAGGTGAAGCAGAAAAAGCATACAATTGTATTTGTTGATGATGACAAGGTCCAACATATGATCAACAAGCGTGTTTTACAAAAAATGAATCTAGGTGTGAATATGGTTTTCTTCGTAAAACCTTTTGAAGCACTAGAATGGTTAGGCACGAATAATGCAGATGTTATTTTATTGGACATTAACATGCCGGAAATTGATGGGTGGGAATTTTTAAAGCGGATGGAGGCCGAAGGCATCAATGGAAACGTTAAAATGCTTACTGCATCTTTGGATCCAGGAGATGTGATAAAAAGTGAAGAGTTTAAACAGATAAGTGGTTTTTTGGTTAAGCCTTTAAAGGAAGAGAATTACATAGAACTTTTGGCCGATTAATAGTGTTGGTTGATTTTTGAAAACCATTGTAGCATTTGAATTTTAATATATCAAAAATATGGCTGAAAACCTTAAAGGAAATGATAAAGTGTTTGGTAAAAGAATAGACAAGTTTTTCATTGGGCTTGAAAGGGCATTCTTATTTCTTAAGAAATTTTTTATTGAAGTGTGGATTCCTCCTTATGAATTTAAGGAGGTAATTCGGCAATGTTACCGAATAGGGTATAACTCACTACCATTAATTTCTCTAACGGGTTTTATTGTAGGGATCGTTTTTACCAATCAGTCAAGACCTTCCCTTTCGGAGTTTGGAGCCACATCATGGTTGCCCGCATTAATTTCGATTGCAGTTGTTAGGGCCATGGGGCCTTTGGTTACCGCACTCATTGCGGCAGGTAAAGTTGGCTCGAGTATTGGAGCAGAGATTGGTTCAATGAAGGTGACCGAGCAAATTGATGCGATGGAAGTTTCTGCTACTAATCCTTTTAAGTTTCTTGTCGTAACAAGAGTGTTGGCCAGTACATTTATGATACCTGTATTGGTGTTGTACACGGATTTTGTTGCGCTTATGGGGGCTTTCTTAAATGTCCATGTCAATGAGATGGTAAGTATAAATACCTTTTTTGTTCAGGTTTTCGATTCCATTTCATTTCTCGATATCACCTCTTCAATGTTAAAATCCTTGGTTTTTGGATTTACAATTGGAATAGTTGGGTGTTACAAAGGGTATAATTCCACTAAAGGAACAGAAGGAGTAGGTAAGGCAGCTAACTCCGCTGTTGTTATGGCCATGTTTTTAATATTTATTGAAGAATTATTGTCTTTACAGATCACTAATTTCTTTAGGCAATTATAATATGAAAGATACTGTTATTCAAATAAAAGATCTTTCCAAATCCTTTGGGGATATGGATGTTCTTAAGAACGTAAATTTGGACCTCTATAGGGGGGAGAATTTAGTAGTACTAGGTAAATCAGGAAGTGGTAAATCCGTATTGATCAAAATTATGGTTGGTTTGCTCACTCAGGATAGTGGTTCAGCCATTGTACTGGGTAAGGAAGTTAGTCAATTGAATCAGAGAAGCCTCAATGAGTTAAGGCTGAAAATTGGGTTTTCCTTTCAAGCTAGTGCTCTTTATGACAGTATGACTGTTAGAGAAAACCTTGAATTTCCCTTGGTAAGAAATGTGAAAAATCTGAGTAAAGGTGAAAAAGACAGATTGGTAGAGGAGGTATTGGAAGGTGTAGGGCTGATTCAAGCAATAAATCAGATGCCTTCGGAATTGTCAGGAGGACAAAGGAAAAGAATAGGTATAGCCCGAACACTTATCTTAAAACCAGCCATTATGCTCTATGACGAGCCTACCGCAGGATTGGACCCCATTACATGCATGGATATAAATAACCTGATCAACCAAGTGAATGAAGAGTATAAAACCACCTCTATTATTATTACGCACGATTTGACATGTGCTAAGGTGACGGGAGACAGAATGGCCGTGCTTCTTGATGGACACTTTGGGAATACTGGAAAATTTGAAGAGGTATTTGAACATGCCGTAGACGGCAGAGTAAAATCATTTTATGACTATAATTTCATCGAACAATGAGAAATGAAAATAAAAGATCCGTTACAGTTGGCATTTTTGTGTTGATAGGGATCGCAATATTGGTTGTAGGCATCCTTACCCTTGGGGCCCAACAAAAAGCCTTTGTGAAAAGTGTAAGGGTTACTGCAGTCTTTGACGATGTTGGAGGCTTACAAACTGGAAATAATGTATGGTTTTCTGGGGTGAAAATAGGGACAGTGAAGAAAATCAATTTTTATGGAGATTCTCAGGTGGAAATTGAAATGAACATTGAATCTTCCTCTAAAGATTATATTAAAAAGAATTCTAAAGCGACCATTAGTTCGGATGGACTTATAGGGAACAAAATCATTGTGATCTATGGCGGATCAGGACAGGGGCCTTCTATCGAAGATGGAGATAAGCTGACCGCAGAAATGCCATTGGATACAGACAAGATGATGGAGACATTGCAGGTAAATAACAATAACCTAGTGTCCATTACTGAAGACTTAAAAGTGCTTACCCATAAAATTTCTAGTGGAGAGGGGATAGTTGGCGCTGTTTTAACCGATAGTATGCTAGTGAAAAACTTCAGGACTGTTATGGAAAACCTTGAAAAAACGGCCCTTAATAGTAATAGAATGACTGCTGAACTGGCAAAATTCTCTAACGAATTAAACCAAAAGGGAGGTCTTGTTGATAAAATGTTGAATGATACTACGCTATTCGTAAGCTTAAAGACCACTGCTGAAAGTCTTGAAACTACTTCTGCAGAAGCGAGTAATGCAGCCAAAAACTTCAGTAAAGTCAGTGAAAACCTCAACCAAACGGACAATGCAATGGGAATGCTACTGAACGATGAGGAGTTTGCAGCTTACTTGAAAAGCACCATGAGTAGTTTGGACACAGGCAGCATAAGGATGAATGAAACATTGGAAGCCTTGCGTTATCATTGGTTTTTCCGAAAGTCATTTAGGAAAAGAGATAAGGCAGATGCTGAATCACAATAATATAGATAGGATAAAAAAGCGGAATTTGTTTCCGCTTTTTTTATGGCCCTATAATTGATTGTAATTCGGTATATTAGTATATTAGATAATATTTAAATTCGGAATAAATATCCTTTTTATTAATAAACCTACTTATTTTATGACAAAAGATCCATATAAAATCATAAAGAAACTTCCCTCAGCTCAAGGTGATCTTAATTACTGGAGTTTGAAAGAATTGCAAAAGCAAGGGCATAATATTAATAAACTTCCCTTTTCAATTAGGGTACTTTTGGAAAATACATTAAGAAATTTTGATGATTTTGCCATTACCAAGGAAAACATTGAAACCCTGCTTAATTGGAAACCGGAACCTTCAGAAAAGGATATTCCCTACAAACCTGCAAGGGTGCTTATGCAGGATTTTACAGGAGTGCCTGCAGTGGTAGATATCGCATCCCTTCGATCAGAGGCAGTACGAAAAGGCAAGAACCCTGAAAAAATTAATCCTTTGATACCTGTAGATTTGGTAGTGGACCATTCTGTTCAGGTTGATTATTTTGGCACCAATTACTCCTACAAAAAAAATGTAGATGTTGAATATAAAAGGAATGGTGAACGTTATGAATTTTTAAAGTGGGCCCAAAAATCCTTTAATAATTTTTCAGTAGTTCCTCCGGGTATGGGGATTTGCCATCAGGTGAATCTTGAATACCTTGCTCAAGGGGTCATTGCCAGAGATGGGAATGCTTTCCCTGATACCTTAGTAGGTACAGATTCCCATACACCCATGGTGAATGGGATTGGTGTTGTTGGTTGGGGTGTAGGTGGAATTGAGGCTGAGGCAGCCATTTTAGGGCAACCTATCTACTTTATCATGCCAGAGGTGGTAGGGCTTAGGCTTACCGGTACTTTACCAATGGGGACAACCGCTACAGATATGGTACTGACCATTACAGAGCTTTTGAGGCGACAGAGTGTAGTAGGTAAATTTGTTGAAGTATTTGGCCCTGGTCTGGATGGTCTATCAGTGCCGGATAGAGCTACTATTTCCAATATGTCTCCAGAGTTTGGCTGTACGGTTACTTATTTCCCCATAGATGATCGGACATTGGACTATATGGGTAGAACGAATAGAGCCCCAGAACAAATCAAGCTTGTAGAGGACTATGCCAAAGCGAACATGCTATGGAGAGAAAATGAAGATGATATCAATTATTCATCAGTAGTTGAGTTGGATTTGGGCACTGTGGAGCCAACAGTTTCAGGACCAAAAAGACCACAAGACAAGATCCTATTAAAGGAATTTAAAGAAAAATTTGGATCTTTACTTAAGGAAGTGCACGGAAGAGAATATATCCCTATTGAAAAAAGAGAAGTGGGTAGATGGTTAGATGAAGGTGGAGGAAATCAACCAGTGGAAAGTGGGAAACAACAGCTAGATCGTGATCTTGAAATAGAGACCAAAGTAAAAAATGGATTGAAAACCGTAGGTGTCAAATTGAACAATGAAGAATTTGCGCTCTATGATGGGTCTATTGTTATTGCAGCCATTACTTCATGTACCAACACATCCAACCCTAGTGTGATGATTGGGGCTGGTTTGATTGCCCGTAAAGCAAGAGAACGAGGGATAGATGTGAAGCCATGGGTGAAAACCTCTCTAGCGCCCGGATCTAAGGTTGTAACGGACTATCTCCATAATGCTGGGCTACTAGAAGACTTAGAAGCTTTGCGCTTTCACGTAGTCGGTTATGGTTGTACTAGCTGTATTGGTAATTCAGGGCCTTTACCTTCGCATATCGCCAAGGCAGTGGAAGAAAATGATTTGATAGTGGCATCTGTTTTATCAGGTAATAGGAACTTTGAAGCAAGGGTGCACCCTCAAGTGAAAATGAATTACCTGATGTCACCTATGCTAGTGGTAGCTTTTGCGCTTGCAGGAAGAGTGGATGTAGATCTTAATAACGAACCTTTGGGATATGATCCGAACCTTGAGCCGGTTTATCTAAAAGATCTTTGGCCTACCAATGATGAAATTTTTGAAGTGGCTAAGCGTGTGCTTTCTCCAGGTGATTATAAAAAAAGTTATGGGGAAATATTTAAAGGAAACGAACAGTGGAGCCAATTAAAAGCCCCGGAAGACAAGGTTTATCAATGGTCAGATAAATCTACCTATATTAAAGAAGCTCCATTTTTTAATGGAATTTCAGAACAGGTCCATGAGGCTAATGAAATTTCTAATGCAAGGGTCTTATTAAAGCTTGGTGATTCAATTACAACTGACCATATCTCTCCTGCAGGTTCTTTCTCTCCCAAATCACCGGCCGGTAAATATTTGCTAGATAAAGGTGTGGAGCAGGTGATGTTCAATTCCTATGGCTCCCGAAGAGGAAATGATGAGGTGATGGTAAGAGGCACATTTGCCAATGTCAGGATAAAAAATCAATTGGCCAATCAAGAGGGTGGGTATACTACGCATATGCCATCAGGAGAAGAAATGACTGTGTTTGACGCTTCCCGTAAATATATAGAAGAAAATGTACCGCTATTGGTTTTGGCAGGTAAAGAATATGGTAGTGGCTCCTCGAGGGATTGGGCTGCAAAAGGCACTACGCTTTTGGGTATTAAAGGAGTGATTGCAGAAAGTTATGAAAGAATCCATAGATCTAACCTGGTTGGTATGGGAGTACTCCCAATGCAGTATGCAGCAGGCCAAACCGCCGCTTCTCTAGGTCTTACTGGTAAAGAGCAAATTTCCATTGAAGGAATAAAAGATGGATTAAAGCCTTTGAAAGTTTTAAAAGCTAAGGCTATAAGTGATGATGGTAGTGAAATAAACTTTGAAGTTGTCGCTCGCCTTGATTCTTTGATAGAAATCGAATATTATAAAAATGGAGGAATTCTTCATTATGTGCTAAGGCAATTTCTAAAAGCCTAAATTTGATAAAATAAAAAAAGCCTGTTTTTTAAAAACAGGCTTTTTTTTGGTGATCCCGCTGGGGTTCGAACCCAGGACCCTAACATTAAAAGTGTTATGCTCTACCAGCTGAGCTACAGAATCGGATAATAAATCAAAAGTAACATTTTACCTTTGCTGCCATTGAAAATTTAACAATGTGATCCTGTCAGGACTCGAACCTGAAACCTACTGCTTAGAAGGCAGTTGCTCTATCCAGTTGAGCTACAGGACCTTTTTTTGTTAAAAAGAAACAAGCCTTTCGACCTGTTTCTCTGTGCTTTTTCAAAAGCTTGTGCAAATGTAAGGTAGTTTTTTTTAATTGCAAACAGATAATGGAAAATACTTTTCATTTCTTCAAAATGATTGGTGATCTTTGAAAAAAAAAGCGCCTATGATACCGGAGCATTTGCCCCCGATTGACGATTTTTATATTAAAACCTTAAGTGAGATTTCACTTAAGGAGGTGCTTTTCTGCGCCCCCGATACGCCTATTTTCAAGGCGGCTCAAATCATGAGGGATGAGAAATCCAGTTGTTTGTTTGTGGGGGACAATATTGACACAATACAAGGGGTGGTTACTGACATTACCTTACGGGACAATGTGATGGCAATAGAAAGATCCTCAAAAGATGCGGTTAAAGAAATAATGGATACCAAGCTGGTGTCTATTTCTAAAGAGTCATTGGTGTATGAAGCCTTATTTCTCATGTTTAGAACCAAAACGCGATATTTATTGGTGGAAGAGGAGGGACACTTTGTAGGCGTGACCAGTCGTAATAAGATATTGACTGTTCAATCGCTTTCTCCCTTTGTGTTTATACAATCCGTAAAACAAGCATTAGATGAAGAAGAGCTAAAAGAAAAATGGAAGCAAGTGCCGGGAATGGTGGATCAGTTAATTCAAAGAGGAGTTAGGTCTGAGATAATAAATCAAATTATATCAGCGATTGCTGATATAATTGCTTTAAGGGTGATAGAACAGGTGATAAAGAAAAAGGGTCCGCCACCTGCTAAGTTTGTTTTTTTTGTATTGGGTAGTGAAGGTCGTAAGGAGCAAACCCTTAAAACCGATCAGGACAATGCAATCATTTATGAGGACAAAGCAAATGAACATCGAGAATTGGTTCGGGATTATTTTCTTGATTTTGCTAAAACCGTATCTGATCATCTCAACGAAATTGGTTTTGATTATTGTAAAGGAGGATTTATGGCCAGCAATTCAAAATGGACCCATTCCTTGTCCCACTGGAAGAAAAATTATGAGGAATGGTTTCAGGAGTCTTCCATGGAGACCGTATTGAGCTATGGTACATTTTTTGATTGCAGACCCATTTATGGTGATTTTTCATTATTGGAAAATTTAAAATCATTTATGGATGAGCAGTTGCATTTTCCGTTGGAAAGATTTTTCTTCAATATGGCCCAAAATGCACTTCAATATGATACCCAATTGACATGGCTAAAAAATATAAAAACTTTCAAGGTTGACGAGGAGGAGGTTTTTGACATTAAACGGGCAATGACTCCTATGGTGAATGCCATGCGTCTATATGCCTTAGCCAACAGGGTTTTTGAAACCAATACAGGGAAAAGATTAGAAATTTTGACTGAGCTTAAGGTTTTTAGTGCTAGGGAATCAAAGGAACTGTACCAAGGGTATTATTATCTAATGGGATTACGTCTTGAAAAACAGGCAGGAGCCATTATTAATGAAGGAAAACCACCGTTGAATTATATAAAAATTAGCCAACTTACCCAGGTTCAATTGGTTACTATCAAAGAAATTTTTAAGGTAATCAGGGATCTCCAATTGAAGCTTAAAATCAAGTTCACTAAATCATTTTAAATTAAACAATTTTGGAATTATATAGTGGTTAACCAATAGGTAAGCCCACATAAATATTCAATACTTATTTGCTTTTTTTCTAAGGGTGAATTTTCTAAAAATGACCTTTAAATGATTTTTGGTCAAGAAAATCCGGTTGAATAAAGCTTGTTAATTTTGAACATTTTACCTTTCAGTTCGTTCCTAGGGGTACCACATTTTTATGGAAAACAAAAACCACTCATTCGGTCAAGACCCAATTGGTAAATTATTACTTCAACAAGCGCTCCCAGCAGCTGTAGGTATTTTGGTATTGTCTATCTACGGAATCGTTGATACCATCTTTGTGGGGAGATTTGTGGGGTCTTTAGGAATCGCAACAATAACGGTGGTTTTGCCAATATCATTTTTGATTTCTAGTATAGGTATGTCCATAGGGGTAGGAGGAGCCTCTATTATTTCCCGGGCTTATGGAGATGCTGATGAAGAGAAGGCTTTTCAAACTTTTGGTAATCAAATTGGAATGACCCTGACATTGGCCTTACTGTTTGTTGCCATAGGCTTTATTTTTTCTGAGGAGATTCTAAAGTTATTTGGAGGGAAGGGAGATGTACTGGCGCCTGCCCAGGATTATTTTACAATCATACTTATAGGGATTCCATTTTTAGCTTGGGCCATGATGTGCAACAATGTGATCCGCGCCGAAGGTTACCCAAAAGTAGCCATGTATACCCTAATCGTCCCTGCTGTATTTAATATTGTTTTGGACCCCATTTTCATCGTTTGGTTTGATATGGGCTTAAAGGGGGCTGCTTGGGCTACGACGATCTCCTATGTAGCAAGTGCAGGTTATTCCTTGTGGTTCTTTGTATTTGGAAAGTCTAATATGAAGATGAGCCTGCAAAGAATCAAGCCCAACTATAATATTTCATCTGAGATAACTTCTCTCGGAGCTGTCACCTTTGCCCGGCAGGGGACGGTTAGTGTATTAGCAATTGTTTTAAACAATGAGCTTTTTAAATATGGGGGTGAATTGGGCTTATCCATGTATGGGGTTATAAGTAGGGTGATGATGTTTGCCAATTTTCCGGTTTTAGGGATTACCCAAGGCTTTGTTCCTATTGCAGGTTACAACCATGGAGCAAAACTGCAGAAACGTGTTCATGCAACCATTAAATTAGCCCTCAGGTCTGCTACAATTGTAGCGTTTTTGATTTTTGTCTTGATTTTGATTTTCACAGAGCCCTTGGTGGCCATATTTACCGCGGACCAAGACTTAATTAGGGAAAGTATCCCAGCCATGAGGAAATCATTTTTAGCTACCCCACTATTGGCATTTAGCTTAATAGGTAGCGCCTATTTTCAATCCGTAGGAAAGGCCAAACCTGCTTTATTACTTGCCCTTAGTAAACAAGGGATATTTTTAATACCACTTGTAATTATAATGCCTGCACTTTTTGGATTGGAAGGTATTTGGTATTCCTTTCCATTGGCCGATACAGGTGCTGCCATTATTTCTTATTTCTTCCTGAAAAAAGAAACCAATGCGATATAGGGACTGAACAATAGATTGTCTACCCTGCACTGAAAGGGTCTTATCATGTTACCTTATTACTATTTTAACTTCATAATAGCTTTGGCTCTTTATTACTTTATAGAGTTTGGTATGTGCTTTTTTTCCTGTTGAGGGATGGAATTACTTTAACCCGAAATATGCAATAGATATTCTATTACGTGCTGAAATCGCT
>TARA_R110002124_G_scaffold1797_6_pt1 | contig 31284 bp, 30 predicted proteins | sample TARA_R110002124 | Tara Oceans TARA_R110002124 (sample SAMEA4397445) | marine metagenome | biome: Polar Biome; feature: [SRF] surface water layer (ENVO:00010504); material: water (ENVO:00002006), including particulate matter (ENVO:01000060) such as... | depth 5 m
AAACAGGGCAATGTCGATGCCCGACAGCATATTGGCGAAACCGGGCGTCGCCACCCGCTCGGGCGCCACATAGAGCAGATCGAGTTCGCCACGCCGCAACTGGCTGCGCACCTCGGCCGATTCTTCGGGGGTCAGCGACGAGTTGAGCGCTGCCGCCGATACCCCGGCCTGGCGCAGCGCCTCGACCTGGTCGCGCATCAGGGCAATCAGCGGGGAAATGACGATGCCCACGCCGGGCCGGCAGATGGCGGGTATCTGGTAGCACATCGATTTGCCGGCGCCGGTGGGGAACAGCACCACCGCATCGCCGCCATCAACGACATGATTGACGACATCGGCCTGCAGGCCGCGAAAGCTCTTGTGGCCAAAGACATCGCGCAGCACAGCGACCGGGTCACGCGGCAAAGCCGTGGGTCCCGCCCCGAACAGATCGATAGCCGATTCAAGTGCGCTCACCCCGCCCTTGAATCACGGGACGGGGTGCGCCGCAAGGCAGCAGGTGTCACAGCCGCGTGCTATCCACCGACGATCTCGCCGCCATTGGGATGCAGCACCTGTCCGGTGAGGTAGGAACTTTCATCGCAGGCCAGAAACAGGTGACAGGTCGCTACTTCATTGGGCTGTCCCGGCCGCTTCATCGGCTGGCTGGCGCCAAATTCGGCTACCTTGTCGGCATCGAAGGTGGAGGGGATCAGCGGCGTCCAGATCGGCCCGGGCGCCACCGCGTTCACCCGGATGCCCTTGTCGACCAGATTGGCCGACAGCGACCGCGTCAGCGCCACGATGGCGCCCTTGGTGGCCGAATAGTCCAGCAGGGTGGGCGAGCCGCGATAGGCGGTGATCGAGGTGGTGTTGACGATGCTGGCCCCCCGCCCAAGATGGGGCATGGCTGCCTGCGTCAGGTAGAAATAGCCAAACAGATTGGTCTGGAAGGTGCGCTGCAACTGCTCGGGCGAGATATCGGTGATCTCGTCCTTGGGGTGCTGCTCGGCCGCGTTGTTGACCAGCACGTCGAGCCTGCCGAACTCCTCGAGCACCTTGGCCACCACATTGTCGCAGAACGCCGGATGCCCGACATCGCCCCGCACCATCAGCGGATCCTTGCCCTCGGCGCGGACGGCAGCGGCCGTCACCTTGGCGTCTTCGGTCTCGCTGAGATAGATCAGCGCGACCTCGGCGCCCTCGCGGGCGAACAGCACGGCGCAGGCCCGGCCAATGCCGCTGTCGCCGCCGGTGATGATGGCAACCTTGCCCTCGAGCCGGCCATTGCCGGGAAATTTCGGCATGAATTCGGGCTTGGGATTCATCTCGGATTCCAGCCCCGGCCGATGGTCCTGGTGCTGGGGCGGATTGATAGCGTTGTCGGCGTTGTCCATGCTGGCTCCTTACCCGTTGTGGTGTTCGGCGTGACGCTTGCGTGTCTCGGCGGCCTTCTTGGCAGAGGCCGAGCGCTCGGCGGCCGGGCGGCTGGCCGACGCCGCGCCGCCCTTGTGGCCACCCTTGTGGGCGGCGGGATGGTCGGTATGCGTGCCGCGCCCGGCGCCGGACTTGTTGCCGCCGCCATCGTCCTTGTTGACCGTGGCCCAGGCGCGGCGCTCGGCCTCGTCCTTGCTGACGCCGCGGTCTTCATAGCCTTGCTCGATATGCTCGGCCTTGCGCTTCTGCTTGTCGGTGTAAGCGGATTTGTCACCCTGTGGCATGATGAAAACTCCTGTGATTGAGGTGAGACCGGCGCGGGCGGGATAAGGGCTCGGCTGCCGTTTCGTTGGCCGGGGTGGGAAATCGGAAAAACCGCCCCGTTCCCTGTGCCGCCATGTCCGATTGACGCGCGCTGGTCTCGTGGACACCCAATCGCCCGAAGGCGCGCTTGGTTCCTTCACAAATTGATCCGCCGGCCGGGCGGGGCGCCGGATCAGCGCAGCGGCTTGCTGAGGAAGGGCGAGCCGGGCTGCACAAACCGCCAGGGCGTATCGACGCCCTTGGTGATGCCGATGCGCGGGCCGATGGCGACGTCCGGCGCCGTATCGGGCAATGCGAGGCCGAAGGGCGCCGCCGCCAGCGAGCATCCATCATGGGAGCGATCAATGCCCAGCGCCTGGCAGAGCTTGCCCGGCCCCGAGCAGAGCTGGCGGGCAGCAAGACCACCGCGCCGCTCGGCCATCCGCTCCAGCCCCCGGGTGGGCTCAAGCGCCCGGATCAGCACGGCACTGCCGGTCTGGCAGACAAAGTTCAGGCACCAGTGCATGCCGTAGATCTTGTAGACATAGGCATGGCCGGCCGGGCCGAACATGGCCGCATTACGCGGGGTGGGGCCGCGAAAACTGTGCGAGGCCGGATCGGCCTGGTCATAGGCTTCCACTTCCACCAGCACACCGCCGACACCCTCGACCAGCAGCGTAGCGCCGATCAGTTCGGGCGCGACGATTTCGGCCGGGCGGTCGAAGAAGGTGGGAGTGAGCGTCATCGCTGAGCCCGGCGGGGTGCCACAATATCCCCGCCCTTAATCCCTCCCCGCAAGGGGGAGGGAGACGATGAACACGGACCCTGGAGCTGGCGCCTCCCTCCCCTTGATGGGGAGGGACCGAGGGTGGGGTGACGCCGCCCGGGCAGAAGGTGCCGAACCAAGCTCACCCCACCCGGCCACGCGCCTCGACCGGCACGGTCTCGACCACCTCATCTCCCGCAATCAGCGTCACTTCATCGAACAGATTGCTCACCACGCAGGCATGGTTGGGGATGATGCGGAGCTGCTCGCCAATGGCCGGCCTGGTCGCGCACTTGCTCAGGTCAATGGTGCCGTGCTCTTCGCTCAAGGCAACGATCTCGGCCCCGGGATAGGCCTCGATCAGGCCGAAACCGCTCAGGCCCAGCGTGTCGCTGGTCAGTGCCTTGGAGCCGGCGTCGATGATGGCGCGGTTTTCCGTGGGCCGGCTGACGACCGTGGCCAGCACGGTCAGGGCGCAGTCCTCGTACCCGCCCACGCCCTTGGCGACCTGGAAGCGATCCATATAGATATAGGTGCCGGGGCGATGCTCGGTGGCGGCCGCCACTTCATGGGCCCGCCAGATGTCGGGCGTGCCGCCATTGGAGACGATGGCCGGCGGCAGGCCGGCGGCGCCCAGGGCATCCACCGCTGCGGCCAGCCAGGCAGCATTGGTTTCGACATGCCCGGCAGCCGGATAGGTCATCAGGCCGCCAAATTCCAGGCCGGGCGAGGCGGCGATCAGTTGCGCCAGAACCAGCGCATCGGCCGGGCTCTGCACGCCGCAGCGGCCCATGCCGGTATCGCATTCCACCAGCACGGTCAGCGGCGCGATGGCGTCGGCGAAGGTGACCGAGAGGCCGCCCACCGTTTCGGCACTGTCGGCGGTGACCATGATGTGGACGCGTTCGCTCAGCGCCCTGAGCCGGGCCAGCTTGGCCGCGCCGATGATATTGTAGGGCAGGAAGATCTCGGTGATGCCGGCATCGGCCATCACCTCGGCCTCGCCCAGCTTCTGCACCGTGATGCCCGCGGCCCCCAGCTCCATCGCCCGGCGGGCAAAGCGCGGCAGCTTATGGGTCTTGATATGCGGGCGCAGCTTGAGGCCGTGGCTGTCGGCATAGTCCTGCACGCGTCGCAGATTGGCCTCGACGCGATCGAGGTCGATCAGCACGGCAGGGGTATCGAGCTCAGAAAAACGGGTCATTGGCCCCTCAGGACATCATCGACGAAACGCAGATTGCCGGCGGTCAGCCCGGCATCGACCGGCAGCACGGTGCCGGTAATGCCCGAGGCGGCCGCGGACGCGAAAAACACCGCAGCATTGGCCACTTCGGCAGGCAATACCATGCGACCGAGTGGATAATGCGGCAAGACATTGTCGAGCAGGGTGGGGTCGGCCGCCAGCCGATGATCCCAGGCCGGCGTGCGTACCGAGCCGGGACAGATCACATTGGCCCGCACCCCCTGCCCGCCCCGCTCGACGGCGATCGCCCTGGCATAGGCGACCAGCCCTGCCTTGGCCGCGGCATAGGCCGGGTTGCCGTAATGGCCCAGCGCATTGACCGAGGAAATGAACACCAGGCTCCCCGACCCGCGCTGTGCCATCACCCCGACGATGGGGTCGGTCATGGCATAGGCGCCACTCAGGTTGATCGCCAGTTCGCTGGCCCAGACCTCGTCATCGAGCTGATCGAGCGTTTCGGCGCGGGTGAAGCCGGCATTGGATATCACGGCATCGGGCGCGCCATGGGCGTCCAGATAGGTCTCGATGGCGGCGCGGGTGGCCCTGGGGTCGGCCTGATCGAACAGCACCGAACCGGCGAGCTCAAGCCCGGCCAGCATATCGGCCCGGCGGTCGGCGCCCATTACGCGGGCGCCCGCGGCATGGAAAGCGGCAATGAGCGATCGGCCGATGCCGCCGCCCGCGCCGCTGATCAGAACGGTCTTGCCGTCGAGGCGAAAGGGAGAAGATGTTTCAGCCATGGTATTCCTTTTGCCGCTCTCCCCCACCCCTGGTCTCTCCCCACAAGGGAAAGAAGACGATGAAGGCGAGCCCTCGGTGCCGGCGCCTCCCGCCGCTCGACGGGGAGGGAACGAGGATGGGGTGACGCGGCGCGCTGTCTGTGGTGGCTAGGGCTTCTTATAGGCGACACAGTCGATTTCGACCTTGCAATCGACCATCATGTGGCTTTGCACGCAGGCGCGCGCCGGCGGATGCTCGCCGAAATAGCTCTTGTAGACGCCATTGAAACTCCAGAAGTCGCGGGGGTCATCAAGCCAGACACCGCAGCGCACCACATCTTCGAGGCCATAGCCGGCCTCGGTGAGGATGGCGATGACGTTCTGGATGGTCAGGTGGGTTTCCTCGACAATGCCGCCGCGCACGATCTCGCCGTCCTTCATGGCGACCTGGCCGGAGACATAGAGCCAGCCATCGGCCTGCACGGCGCGGGCGAAGGGCAGGTTCTGGCCACCTGCTCCGGATTTCTCGGCACCATAACGGATGATCGACATTGCAGCACTCCTGAGCGTGTTTGTGAAAGCCAGTTTCTATAATTTGCAGTATAGCGGCGCCGAAACGCCATTCCATCGGCCAATCGGGGGCGAAAATGTAAATTTCTTACGTGATCGCCGTCCATGCCCTGTGCTATCCTGACACCGGGCCCGCCCGGACCCAAGCCCCATTAATATCCATGATTGCGAGTTTGAGCGTGCGCGTCTTTACCGCTGCCCTGGCCACAGAGACCAACACCTTTTCCCCCATCGCCATCGACAAGCGCGCATTCGAGGCCTCGCTGCATGCCGGGCCGGGGCAGCACCCGGCCACCCCGACATTGTGCACGGCGCCCATTACGGTCGGCCGCGCCGTCTGCGCCCAGGAGGGCTGGACGCTGATCGAGGGCAGCGCCAGCTGGGCCGACCCGGCCGGATTGATCGCGCGCAGCACCTATGAAGAACTGCGCGACGACATTCTGGGTCAGTTGCAGGCCGCCATGCCGGTGGATGGCGTGGTGCTGGGCCTGCATGGCGCCATGGTGGCGCAGGGTTATGATGATCCCGAGGGCGATCTGCTCGCCCGCATCCGCGCCATCGTCGGCCCCGATGTGCTGGTCTGCGCCGAACTTGATCCGCACAGTCATCTGACCGCCGCGCGGGTCGAAGCCGCCGATTTCTTCGTGGCGTTCAAGGAATTTCCCCATACCGACTTCGTCGACCGCGCCCGCGATCTGTGGTCGATTGCCGTGCGGACGCTCAAGGGCGAGATAAAGCCGGTGATGAGCGTGTTCGACTGCCGCATGATCGATGTGTTCCCCACCTCCAGGCAGCCGATGCGCGGCTTTGTCGACCGGCTCTATGCGCTCGAGCAATCCGAGCCGGACGTGCTGTCGCTCTCGGTGATCCACGGCTTCATGGCCGGCGACGTGCCCGAGATGGGCACCAGGATGATCGCCGTTACCGATGACCATGCCGAAAAGGGCGCCGCCCTGGCAGAATCGCTGGGACGCGAACTGTTTGCCCGGCGCGGCACCTTCATGGTGGCCCAGATCGACGAGAAGGCCGCCGTCGATGCGGCGCTTGCGGCGCCGGCCGGTCCGGTGGTGATTGCCGATGTCTGGGACAATCCCGGCGGCGGCACGGCAGGCGATGCGACCGTCATTCTAGCCGAGCTGATCGCCCGGGGGATAAGCGGGGTTGCCGTGGGCACGATCTGGGATCCCATTGCGGTGCAGATCTGTTTCGCGGCCGGCGAAGGGGCCAATATCCCCCTGCGCTTCGGTGCCAAATCCGCACCGCATACGGGTAACCCAATTGACCAATATGTGACAGTACATCGAATAGTACGCGACGCGCAGATGCGCTTTGGCGCGAGCTATGCGCCCTTCGGCGATGCGGCCTGGATCAGCTTTGCCGGCATCGACGTCATCCTCAACTCAACACGAGCGCAAAGCTTTGATCCATCACTGTTTTCGGCGATGGGGATCGATCCGACATCGCGGAAAATCCTGCTGATCAAATCGACCAACCACTTCTACGACTCCTTCTCCAAAATCGCCTCGCAGATCATCTACTGCGCAGCCGGCAAACCCTATCCCAACACCCCCGCCACCACGCCCTATCGCAAGGCGCGGCGGACTATCTGGCCGATGGTGGAGGACCCCTGGGCCTAGCCTCTGCGAGCGCACCTGGCCAGCGGGAACAAGTTATCCCCGCTGCTGCAGGAGCGACTAGAATGGGCCCCGATTGATGTGAGGCCCCTGTCGGTCGAGGCGGCTGCTAGTTGTCGGACCAGTTGCCGTACATGATGGGCATCAGGCCGACCAGGGATTTGAAGCGGTCCCAGCTCTTGCGCTCGGGCGTGGTCCAGCCCGCTTCGGCGATAGCGGAAAGCCGGGGGAAGACCAGGCGGTCGAAAATGGCGCGGTCGGTCATGGATTCGCTCCAGATACAGGCCTGGATGCCCATCAGGTGGGTCAGTCCCTGCTCGGAGAAGCCGGCGCGGGCTTCGAATTCATAGGTTTCCCGGGGCCCCGACCAGCCGGCCCAGCCGGCGCCCGGCTCGGCCCAGGCCACGCCATTGGCCATGTCCAGATAATAGCGCTGGCCGGGCGACACCACGATGTTGAAGCCCTTCTCGGCCAGGGCGGCATTGATCTCGACATTGCGCCAGCCGATGACGAAACTCTTGTCCTTGTCCACGGCATTGCCATGGGCCGCCTCTTCCCAGCCGGCGGTGATGGCGCCCTTGGAAGCTATATAGTCGTGCACCCGGCGGATGAAGGCAGCCTGGATCAGCGCGGTGGGCGAGCCCTCGATCTCGTCGGCGCCATGGTGATTGCCCAGCTGGTTGAACTGGCGCTCATGCTTGGCGCGCATCTCGGGGCCGCCGAGCTTTTCGATCATGTCGAGCGCCAGGGGCGAGCCGGACCAGGCAGCGAGCGGCACTTCATCGGCCCCCAGATGGAAGATGCCGGCCGGGAAGAGCTCGAGCACTTCATCGACCACGGCCTCGACAAACTTGTAGACCGGCTCATGGGCCGGGTTCAGGCTGTTGTTGGGAAAGCCCTGCACCGACTGGTATTCGCCGGTTTCGCGGGGATCGCGCAGCTGCGGCAGCGCCTGCAGCGTGGCATAGGAATGACCGGGAATGTCGATCTCGGGAATGACCGAAATGGCCAGGCTATCGGCCAGCGCCACGATCTGGCGCACGGCATGCTTGGAGTAATAACCGCCCGTTGGCTGGGGGCCCGAGCCCAGCAGCGGCGGCAGCGCCTTGCCATGCCCGCGCCAGGCGCCGATCTCGGTCAGTTCGGGAAAGGCCGCGATCTCGATGCGCCAGGCCTCGTCTTCGCTCAGATGCCAGTGGAATTTGTTGAGCTTGTTCCAGGCCATCAGCTTGAGCAGCTGGCTGACTTCGGCGGTGGCATAGAACTGGCGCGCCACGTCGAGATGGCAGCCACGATAGGCAAAGCCGGGCTCGTCGGAAATGGTCCCGCCGGTGGGGAAGACAAAGGTCTGCGGATACTGCCTGGCACCGCGCAGGATCTGTCCCAGCGTGATCAGGCCATAGACCATGCCCTGCCGGGTGGTCGCCGCGACGGTCACCATCTCGGGGGTGAAGGCGACCTCATAGGCCTCGGCACCCAGGCCGGCCTTGTGCTCAATGGCCACCGGCATGCCCCCCTCGGCCGCCGGCCGGACCAGGCCTTCGACGGCAAACAGGTCGTTCACCAGACCGGCGAAAGCGGCAGCAGCCTTGCCGGCATCGTCGCCCTGCGGGCGCAAATCGAGGCCGGTCGGGGCAAAGCGGGCGCCGGTGGTCGCCACCGATCGGGGCCAGGGAATGATCGAGACGGCAACGGGCGCCTTGGCGGGAACGGGAAATTTGACGGTTCCCTTGAGCAATGGCGCGTTTTGTCCCTTGCCCTGGGTCGGCTTGGTTGCCAGCGAGATCACGCTCCCATCGGCCAGTTCGACATAGCCAGCATTGGCGCCGTCGCTCCAGTGGCGCAGGCCGTAGGAAAGGCCACGCGCCACGGCCCGCCAGGTCTGGCCGGGGGCCAGCACGAAGCCGTCGGGCGGCGCGATCAGCGTGAAATTGGACAAGCGTTTGAGCAGCTTGCCGTTTTCCAGCGTCGCTGAGGGGTCAACGCGGGCGGGGCCCGAGAAGCCCAGGGTGAAGCCGGCAATCGGGACATCGCCACTATTGGTCAACTCAATGCCATAGGCGAGCTCTTCGCCTTCCGAGGGCGGCGTCCAGGTGGTGGCGAGCGACAGTGCGATGGTCATGAAAAAACTCGTTCCGTTTCAGTAGACCTCATCCCGAGCGGTTCACAGGGCGAGGTTGTGGCAGGGTCAATGGCTGCGACGTCGTGGATTGCCCGGCAGGCTCACCTTGAGGTCTGGACGTGTCCGACGCAGCGGTTCATCCGGACACCGGGGCTCTCGGCCCCCACCCTTGATCCCTCCCCACAAGGGGGAGGGAGACGATGAACCTCGGCGCTGGCGCCTCCCTCCCCTTGATGGGGAGGGATTGAGGGTGCGGTGAGGGATAGGCGAGATACCGATGCAGGCTGCCACCATCATCAATCCCCCAGCGGCTGGGCGTCGTCGCCGTCGCGGTTGACGACGAGTTGATGCTTGATGCGCCGCATGCTGGCGACGGCGGAGGGTCCCAGGCGAGTGGCCACGGTCTGCGCCAATACGTCGATCGTTGCCAGGAAAGCGTAGCGCCCCGGCGTGGGGCGCAGAATGTCGGCGTTTTCGTGCCAGTTGATGGGCAGAAGAATATCGGACTGGGCCGAGACCATGGAGGCCGAGCGCGTAATCACGATGCGGGTCAGGCCATATTCCCCGGCCACGGTAAGGGTTTTGGCCAGCTGGGCATTATTGCCCGACAGCGAGAAGGCGACGATGACGGTGCCGGCAGGGGCGGCTGCGGCGCGCATCATCTGCAATTGATGATCATCGGTGGAGGCCACCTTGAGCCCGAGGCGGAACATGCGCGCTTCGATTTCGCCGGCCATCATCGAGGAGGCGCCGCCCGAGCCGAAGGAGAGGATGAAGCTCGATTTGACCAGGCTTTCCGCGGCGCGCTCGACGGCGGCAAAATCGAGGTGGTCGAAGGTCTCGTAGATGATCGACTGGATGCCGTTGATGACGCCCTGGGCGATTTCATGCACGCTGGAGGGGCCGGCGGGCGGGGCAAAATAGCGCTGGCCGACAAAGCGGGACTGGGCCAGCCGCACCTTGAAATCGGCATAGCTGTCGCAGCCCAGGCGCCGGCAGAAGCGGGTCACCGTGGGCGGCGATACCTCGGCCTGCGCCGCCAGATCGACAATGGACAGTTTGAGGACGCTGTCGACATCGGCCAGCACGATCTCGGTCAATGCCCGCTCAGAGCGGGTGAACTCGTTCTTTTCGGTCTGCAGCAGTCCAACGATGTCCAGCATGGCGTGTCCCCGGGCGACTAGTAGATCGCCAGGCCAGCCTGATCAAACAGATGGGCCTGATCGAGCGCAAAGCTGATCGGGGCGGCCCGGCCCTCGACGATATCGGGGGCACCCTCGAACAGGCCGATGAAGTTCTCGCCGCCCGGCAGGGTGGAATAGGCGACCGTGTGGATGCCCAGGTGCTCGACAATATTGGGCGTGATGCTGAGGCTGAAGGCGCCTTCGCCCAGCTGCAGGTGCTCGGGACGGACGCCCAGGGTGACGGGCTGGCCGACAATGTCTTTGGCGCTGCGCGGCAAGGCGATGGCGCCCAAGGCGCCCAGGTCCACGGTCACGGTGGTGCCGTCCGCTGCGCTGACGGTGCCATTGATGAAGTTCATCTTGGGGCTGCCGATAAAGCCGGCCACAAAGATATTGTCGGGCTTGTGGTATAGCTCAAGCGGCGAGCCGACCTGGGAGATCTGGCCGGCATCGAGCACGACGATCTTGTCGGCCATGGTCATGGCTTCGACCTGATCGTGGGTGACGTAGATCATGGTCGAGCCCAGTCGCTTGTGCAGCTCCATCAGCTCGATGCGCATCTCCGAACGCAGCGCGGCATCCAGATTGGAGAGCGGCTCGTCGAACAGGAAGATCTTGGGCTGGCGGACAATGGCGCGGCCGATGGCAACGCGCTGGCGCTGACCACCCGAGAGCTGGCCGGGACGGTGCTGCAGGCGGGATTCGAGTTGCAGCACCTTGGCCGCAGCGTCGACACGCGCTTCGACCTCGGCCTGGGGCAGCCGCTCCACGCGCAATGGAAAGGCGATGTTCTCGTAGACGGTCATGTGCGGATAGAGCGCGTAGCTCTGGAACACCATGGCGATGCCGCGCTGCACCGGAGGCAGCTCGTTGACGACCTTGCCGCCAATCACAATCTCCCCCTGCGTCACGTCTTCAAGCCCGGCAATCATGCGCAACAGGGTCGACTTGCCGCAGCCCGATGGTCCGACAAAGACCACGAACTGGCCCTCGGCCACCTCAAGATCGATGCCCTTGATGATACGGGCCTCGCTGAAGGATTTTTCGAGGCGCTTGAGGCTGAGCTGCGACATGGGACGTCTCCGGTCGTGGGGCTGATACCCGCGGGCAGGCAATGGGGACAGAATATGCCGCCGCCCGGAACGGGCGACGGCCAGGTCAGGAGACCTTACTTGTACTGCTCGAGTTCACCGGCAGCCTTGGTGAGGGCCTCAGCCGGGGTGGCAGCATCGGTCACGACGGACTGCACCATTTCGATCATCACGTTCTGGAAGCCGACATAGTCGGTCAGCAGCGGCTCGGGACCACCGAACTCGATGCCGTCGATGAAGGGCTTCCAGTAGGGCTTTTCGGCAACCATGGCATCGACGTCCGCGGAGGGACGCAGCGGGGTGAGGCCGCCTTCGGAAAGCTCGTAGGCCAGCTGGTGTTCCGGCGACGTCAGGAACTTGCCGAACTCGATGACCTTGTCTTCCTGACCGGTGCCCTTGAACACGGCAAGCGAGTCGGTGATCAGCAGGGTGCCCGGACCCTTGGCTTCCGGACCGGTCGGCAAGGGTGCCACGCCCCAGTTGATGCCCGCTTCGGTGCCGCGCCCGGCGCAGCTGACCGAGCAGTGCATCATTGCCAGGCCGCTATCGAGCCAGATGGCGCGCACTTCATTCTGTTCATAGGCCGTCGGGCCTTCTTCAGAATAGGGCACGATTTCCTTGAAGGCGGTCAGGGCAGCCAGGTTCTCCGGGCTGTCGAGTACGATGTTGCCATCGGCGTCGATGACCTGGCCGTTGTTGGTGTAGATCCAGTGCAGGAACCAGTGCATGGTGCCGTCAAAGGTCTTGGCGACCATGCCGAAGCCGGCAGCATCGGTGTTTTCCGAAATCTGCTTGGCGAAGGCGATTTCTTCGGCCCAGGTCTTGGGTGGAACTTCCGGATCAAGGCCGGCGGCCTCGAACAGATCCTTGTTCCAGAACAGTGCCTTGGTGGAGAACGCCACCGGGATGCCCCACTGGGTGCCGTCGAAGGTCACGGTCTCGGGGACGTTGTTGTAGTAGCTGGCCTTTTCCTCATCGGTCATTGGGATTGGAACGATGAGATCGTTGAGAGCGAACTGCTTGAGGGTGCGCGAGCCGACATAGGCGATGTCAACCGGGGTACCGGCGACAGCCAGCGTGGTCACCTTGTCCTGGCACTGCCCCCAGCCGACGACTTCAGGGGCAACCTGATAGTCGGGATTGGCAGCATTCCATTCATCGAAGAGCTCGAGGTAGACCGGCGTCACCAAGTCACCGCAGAGGATGATGTTGATGTCGTCGGCTACAGCAACACCGGCCAGGCCGGTCGTGCCCGCCAGGGCAGCCATCGACGCCAGCAAGATGCCTTTTGTCCTGTTCATTCGTAGTCTCCCTTGTTGTGCGCCCGAAGGCGCCTTTTCCCCGACCGGCTCCCTCCAGGGTTCCGGATCAGAACTGGTTGATCACTGCTTCACGGCACCTGCGGTCAGACCGGCGACGAGGTAGCGCTGCAGGAACACGATGACGATCATGACCGGCAGGATTCCGACGAAACTGGCCGCCATCAATTCGTTCCAGATCACCTCCTGCTTGCCGAAAAAGGCGAACAGCCCCACCGGCAGCGGCATGAATTCAGTCTTGGAATTGAAGGTCAGCGCGAAGATGAACTGCTGCGCATAGGCGCCGATGAAGGTCATGATGGCGACCACAACGATGCCCGGCATGGCCAGCGGCAGGATGACCCGGCGCAGGGTGTAGAGGCGGCTGGCACCATCGACCCAGGCGGCCTCGTCGAGCTCCCTGGGGATGCGCATCATGTAGGTGCGCAGCAGCCAGATGGAGGATGGGATGAGGAAGGCGGCGCCCGGCACGATCATGGCCCAGTAGGTGTTGAGCAGCCCCAACTGGCGCATCAGGCGAAACAGCGGGATCAGCAGCACCGCGCCCGAGAACATGTTCACCGCCAGAAAGCCACCCAGCATCAGATTGGAGCCGGCAAACTGGAAGCGGGCGAAGGCGTAGGACGCGGGCACCACGATGGCCACCACGATCAGGGTGACCACGGTCGAGATGAAGAAAGAATTGAAGATGTGCAGACCCAGCGCAGGCACCGACTGCCACATGGTGAAATAGGCGTCGAAGGAGCCGTTCTTGGGGATGAAGCTGTAGGGCGTGGAAAACAGCTGCGCCAGCGGCTTGAGCGAGACCAGGAAGCCCTCGATGAAAGGGGCCAGCACGAAGAACAAGAAGACCGCAATGCCCAGGTAGATCGAGGCGACCTCGTACCACTTGTATCGGTCGATCATCGCCTTGGTGGAGCGGGCGCGGCGCTTCGGCTTGACGACAGCCGGACTATCGGCGGCGGCCACTTCGGTGGTGCGGGCAATATCGCTCATTTGGCTTCTCCCTGCGACAGGCGGCGGACGGCGCGGAAATAGACCAGGCAGAAGATCGAGACGAAGATGCAGATCACCACGGCGCGCGCGGCGCCTTCGCCATATTTGCGGCTGCCCATGGCCGTCTTGTAGGTGTCGATGATCATGGTGGTGGTGGAGCCGGAGGGACCACCATTGGTGAGAATGTAGATGATGTCGAAGGAATTGAAGGTGGCGATGAGCGAGAGCAGGCTCATGGTGATGATGGCCGGCACCATGAGCGGGACGGTGATGCGGCGCCAGCGGTACAGGCGCCCTGCCCCGTCGGTCCAGGCGGCTTCGTAAAGATCCTTGGGGATCGACTGCATGGAGGCCAGGAAATAGATGGTCACCATAGGCACACCGATCCACACGTCGGTGACAATGGTGGCCCAGAAGGCGGTGTGACCATAGGCGAGGAAGGCGACCGGACCGTCGGTCAGGCCAAAGTTCTGCAGCAGGCCGGAAATCATGCCGAAATTGCCGTTGTACATCCAGGCCCACATGTAGATGCCGATGGCCATCGGAACGATCCAGGGTGGCATGGTCAGGATGCGGAACAGCGCCTGGCCGGGAATGGCCGCATTGAGAAGGACGGCGCCGCACATGCCGATAATCATCTTCAGCGAGACCGAAAAGAAGGTCCAGACCAGCGTGCGGATGATGACTTCGGTGAAATTGCCGGCGCCGAAGATGCGCTCGTAATTGGCCCAGCCGACGAAATCATAGGTCGGGCGCAGGGCCGCGTTGGTGAAGGAGAGCACCACGGTGTCAAACAGCGGATAGGCGACGATGATCAGGATATAGATGAGAGCCGGAGCCAGCAGGGCCAAGGCGAACAGGGAAGCGCTTCGGGTGCTGGTCATGTGGGTTCTCCTTAGCCCGCTCGCCCGAGGGCGACATCGAACTGCTGCCAGATCGGGGTCATGTCGACGACTGATTTGGTGCGCATGGCCTGATCCATGGTCAGCGCCAGCAGGCCGGCCTCGAGCGCGTCGGTCACGGAGACCGGCAGCGCGTCGCCATCGATCAGGTGCTTGAGGATATCCTCGGCCATCTGCTCGTCGGCACCGTAGTGCTGGCTGAGGTCGCTCATCTGGTAGGTGGTGTCGACCAGCCGGTCGGCGGTGCGGCTGTCGGTGACGCGCAGGAAATTGCGGATGAAGTCGCCTTCGGCCATGCCCTTGGCGCCCATCACGGCAAAGCGACGGAAATCATCGGGGACATTGAGATTGGTGTGGAAGGTGAGCGCGGCGCCATTGGCGTATTGCACCATGGCGGTCTGGAAATCGATGATGTCGCCGTCGCTGTCGAACACCTTGTCGCTACCCTGCCAGCCGCTCGGCTTGCGATGATAGACTTCCATGTCATTGATGCCGACATTCTGCGGCGCATTGGCCGGAACAAACGTGCGGCGACCGCCGAAACTGGAGACAAAATGCGGGCGACAGCCCATGACGCCGTTATAGAGATCAAGATCATGGCAGCATTTTTCGAGCATGAAGCTGCCCGAATAGCGCTCGTAACGACGCCAATCCCGCATGAAAAAAGCGCCATGATAGGGTGGGATATGCTCTGAAGCCTCAATCGAGGTGATATCGCCGAGCTGACCGGCGGCCTGCGCCTTGCGCAGATCGACATAAAGTGGCGCATAACGCAGCACCAGGCCAACCATCAGATTGTCCGGGCCATGCTGGGCGATCAGCCGCGCCAGCGCCATTGTATCGTCAATGGAGGTGACCACCGGCTTTTCGGTGAAGATCTTGAGGCCACGCTCAAGGCCGATGCGGATATGCTCGAGGTGCAGGTGATTGGGCGAGCCCACCATCAGCAGGTCGAGCGGCTCACTGTCCAGCAGCGCCTCGAGACTGTCGAACCGGGTGCCGACCGAGACGCCATGCTCCTGGGTGTAAGGCAGGCCCGCCGGCGCCGGATCGACATAGCCGGCAATGGAAAAGTCATCTCGGGCAACGGAAAAGACCCGCGCCAGATAACCCAAACGATAGCCAAGGCCGATAATGCCTACCCGCATAGTTGCGCCTGTCATCCCTGTCGCCTCGCCAATCTCTGCCGGATCGGTCGAGCATTCTGTAAACAATTTTCAAGACTAAGAACGTTGCGAAAGCAATGTCAACACGAATTCGGCGCAATAACAATACCAATATAAGCCACTTCGGGCCTTTGCCTAAACGGGCAGCAGATTGCTTCATTTCTGGCCGTTTTCCGGCCGATTTTTTAACATCTCGGTGTGGACAAGCGTCCGGAAACGCAGCAGATTGTCCAAATTGGTATTGATCTGGCTTCGCGGACCCAATCAATGGCAGGTGACGTCTCTGAAAATTTGCAACACAATCGACTACACCCCGCACAAGCCTCGTTATCGGCGCGAACGAACCGCCAGCCAAGCCAGAATGCCGCCGCAGGCCCGACCACAGTACAGCCCAGAGTATCAACATGACCTCGACCAATCCGTTTCCCGATGATGCCGACCGCAGCGCGATCTGGACCATGCTGGTGGAGCGCGACATCGCCGCCTTCGTTGCAGCCGACTGGAGCCTGGTAGAAGACGATTTCGTCAAGGAAGGCTTTCTGGGGATCAATGGCGGCAAGTCGGGCAATCCCGACGATTGGCGCATCAGCTTCCCGACGCTGGAGGCCTATCGCGACGACTGGCTCCGCCAGGCCATCGAGAGCCAGAAGCTCGACTATGCCGAGGATGTGCTGGCGGGCATTCATCGTGCCACCTCGCTCACCCAAATCGAGATCAATGGCGAGATTGCCATTGCGCACAAGAAGTTCGATGGCCAGATCGCGCTCACCGATGGCGGCAAGGACGTCCTGCACTGGCAGACGCTCTATTTCTGCCGCAAGGTGAACGGGGTCTGGAAGTTGACCGGTTTTGCGGGCTACCTGCCATATGGAATGGGCGCCACCGCCTGAGTGCGCCCAACTGGGGCGGGCGACTGGCCCTCCCCTCGCTGTGAAGCGGAACCTGATGCCCCGACCCGCGACTGCCCCTTGAGAGCAATAATGCGCCTTTTGACCGTGCAACGCCTGACCATGCTGGTGTTCTTCCTGCAGCCGATCGCGTTCGGCTCCTGGCTGCCGCGCATCCCCGAGGTGCAGACCGCGCTGGGGCTGGGCCCGGCAGGCCTGGCCTTTGCCCTGCTCGGCCTGCCCTGCGGGACGCTGCTGACCCTGCCCTTCGCCGGGCCGCTGGTGGGGCGGATCGGCCCGCGCACCGCCATTATCGTCGGCTTCGCACTCTATTCCGTCGCGACGAGCCTGCCGGCCTTCGCCATGGACCCGACAGTCCTGTTTCTGGCGCTGATGCTGGTGGGCTCGTCGATGTCGTTCGTAGAACTGGGGCTCAACGTGCAGGCGGACGCGGTGGAGAAGGCCAGCGGCTCGATCATCATGACCACGTCACATGGCTTCTGGTCGGTCGGCATCATGACGGGCAGCCTGATCGGCTCGGGACTGGCGGCGCTGGGCGTTGCGGCGCACTGGGCCATTGCGCTGGTTGCCATCGTGGTGCTGCCGGTCGCGATCGTGAGCGCGCTGGCGCTGCCGCGCCTTGCCGATGCGACAGCAACCGGCCAGGGCGAGCGCTCGCCCTGGGCCCTGCCGAGCTGGGCGCTGCTGGGCATCTGCTGCTTTGTTTTCGGCATCACCATGACCGAGGGCGCGATGGCCGACTGGTCAGCCATTTTCCTGCGCGATGCGCTGGGCGCCGATGCCGGCACCGTCGGCCTGGGCTATGCGGTGTTTGCCCTTATGGTCGCCGCCGGCCGGTTTGGCGGGGATACGCTCAAGCGCCGGTTTGGCGCGGTGGCGACGGCGCGCATCTGCGGCAGTCTGGCGCTGGTCGGGACCGGCCTGGTGTTTGCTGCACCCAATACCGCGCTGGCGCTGGTCGGCTTTGGCACCATCGGGCTGGGCGTGTCCGTCGGCTTTCCCCTGGCGGTGACCGCGGCGGCGGGCCTGACCGACCGTGCGGCCTCGGCCAATGTGGCGATCCTGAGCTTTGTGGCGCTGCTGGGCTTTCTGGTGGGGCCACCGGTGATCGGCTTTGTCGCCGAGCACGCCGACATCCGGCTGGGCATTGCCTGCGTCGCGCCGGTCCTGCTGGCAAGCCTTCTGCTGACCGGGCGACTGGCCAAACAACATCCCGCCATTCGGGCATAGCCCTCATGGCCTTCTCAACCTCAAATCGCTCCACTGGAGCGATTTGTCCTACGGAGTGGTTTCGAAGATGCGAATTGCTGTTGCCGGCCTGCACACCGAGTGCAGCACCTATAATCCCGCACTGGCGCGTGAGGCCGATTTTCGCGTGCTGCGCGGGGCGGGCATGCTCAAGGACGCCTATTTCGATTTCCTGACGCATTTTCCCGCTGAGTTCATCACCGTGCTGCACGCCCGGGCCATTGCCGGCGGTCCGGTTGAGGGCGCCCTCTACGCCCGCTGGAAGGCGGAAATCCTCGACGGTATCAAGGCTGCCATGCCACTCGATGGCGTCTATCTGGCCATGCACGGGGCGATGTTTGTCGAAGGCATGCACGATGCGGAGGGTGATTTCATTGCCGCAGTCCGGGCGCTGGTGGGCCCGGATGTGCTGATCGCGGCAAGCTATGACCTGCACGGCAATGTCAGCCAGACCATCATTGATAGCCTCGACATTTTTTCCACCTACCGCACGGCGCCCCATATCGACGTACCCGACACGATGCGCCGGGCGGTGACCATGCTGGTGCGGGCCCTCCGCTCGGGGCAGCGCCCCATGCTGGCGTGGGCGCCGGTGCCGGTATTGCTGCCGGGCGAACGCACCTCGACCCAGGATGAGCCGGCGCGGACATTCTATAGCCAGTTGCAGGCCAGCGAAGACCCGACCGGGATATGGGACGCCTCGTTCCAGGTCGGCTATGTCTGGGCCGATGAGCCGCGGGCAACAGCCTGCGCGGTCATCACCGGTACGGACAAGCCAGCCATGACGGCTGCAGCCCGCACCCTGGCACAGGGCTATTGGGATATTCGCGAGCAGTTCGTGTTCGGAACCAAGACGGGCAGCATTGAACAATGCGTCGACTGGGCAATTGAATCGACCACCGCGCCGGTCGTGCTCGCAGAATCCGGCGACAACCCCACCGGCGGCGGGGTGGGGGACCGGGCCGAGGTGCTGGCCGAACTGATGGCCAATGATGCCCAGGGCGTGGTGTTTGCCGGCATTGCCGACAAGGCAGCCACCGACGCTGCCTATCAGGCAGGCATTGGCGCCAGCGTTGCACTGCAGATCGGGGGCAGCCTTGATCCCTCGAGCGCGAGCGTCGTGACCGAGGCCGAGGTCATGTTCCTGGCCGAGACGGACGAGACGCATCTGCGCGAAGCCGTCGTGCGGATTGGCGGGATCGATCTGGTGCTGACCGCGCGTCGCCGGCCCTTCCACAATATCGCGGACTTCACCAGGCTGGGGCTCGATCCGCGCACGGCCAGGATCGTGGTAGTAAAATCGGGCTATCTGTCGCCCGATCTGGGGCCAATCGCCAATCCGAGCCTGATGGCGCTGTCGCCCGGTGTGGTGGACCAGTTTGTCGAGCGACTTGAGCGCCGGCACAAGAGCGTGGCGCAGTATCCGTTCGACAAGGCGTTTAGCTGGACGCCGTCGGTCCTGTGGTCAAAGCGGGCTGAGGAGCACTGAGGCAACACCGCCAACAAGCGGACGACGGCGGCATCGCCATGGCTGATGGCAGCCCGGGGTCAGGCGCAGTATATGTTGTATAGCGTCGTCAGAATGTGGCGCACATCGTCAGAGGCGATCGAATAATACACCTGCTGGCCGTCGCGCCGGGTCTTGACGAAATTCCAGGCGCGCAGCTTGGACAGGTGCTGGCTGAGGGGGGACTGCGCCAGGCCAACCCGGGTTTCGAGATCGCTGACATTCATCTCGCCATCGAGCAGACAGCATAGAATACGCAGGCGCTTGGCGTTAGCCATGGCCGTGAGCAGGCGCGACGCCTGTTCGGCATTAGCCTCAAGTTTTTCTATTTCCATCTTGACCACATTAGAATGTTCTAATATACATATGTACATTCTGATTAGCACCCAACCTCGCCCTGATGCAAGATAGGTTGGCGATGGCAATGCCCGTCGCAACGGCGCCGAACGCAACGAAGAGGAAATGACCATGACGTCCATTCCATTTACCCCCGAACTCGATTTGCATCCCGAGGTCACCGCATTCTTCGATGCACCAACCAACACCATCAGCTATGTGCTCAAGGATCCCCATTCGAATGCCTGTGCGGTTCTGGATTCGGTGATGGACATCGACTACGCCGCCGGCCGCATCACCTATGACGGCGCCGACAAGATCATCGCCTATATCGAGGCACACAAACTCAAGCTGGAATGGCTGATCGAGACCCATGTGCATGCCGACCATCTCTCGGCGGCGCCCTATATCCAGGGCAAGCTGGGCGGCAAACTGGGCATTGGCGAGAATATCCGCATCGTCCAGGAAACCTTTGGCAAGGTGTTCAACGAAGGCACCGAATTCCAGCGCGATGGCAGCCAGTTTGACCGGCTGTTCACCGATGGGGACAGCTACAAGATAGGCGGGATGACCGTACATGTCATGCACACGCCAGGCCACACGCCGGCCTGCATGACGCATGTGGCGGGCGATGCGGCCTTTGTCGGCGATACCCTGTTCATGCCGGACGGCGGTTCGGCGCGGGCCGACTTTCCCGGTGGCGATGCCCGCACGCTGTACCGCTCGATCCAGCGCGTGCTTGCCCTGCCCGGGCAAACGCGCCTCTTCATGTGCCATGATTACGGCCCGAATGGCCGCGATATCGCCTGGGAGACCTCGGTTGCCGACGAGATCGAGCACAATATCCATGTCGGCAAGGGCACCGACGAAGACAGCTTTGTCGCCCTGCGTGAAGCCCGCGACGCCACACTGGCCATGCCCAAGCTGATCATCCCCTCGCTGCAGGTCAATATGCGTGCCGGCCAGTTCCCGCCCAAGGATTCCGATGGCAAGACCTTTCTCAAAGTCCCTGTGAACGTGCTCTAGCCATGTGGCCCTTCAGCGCTGCCAAACCGAAAGACAGGAAAATGAACCTCAAGAAAATTGCGCCGGACTTTTCAACCACCGGCCAGATTACCCCCGATCAGGTCAAGGAGGTGGCAGCGGCCGGCTTCAAATCGATCGTCTGCGCCCGTCCCGACCAGGAAGATGCCGGTCAGCCTGCCTATGCCGAGGTGGCGGCGGCAGCGGAAGCAGCGGGGCTGCAGATCGTGCATATCCCGGTTTCGGGCATGCTGGGGGAAGGACAGATCATCCGCTTCCACGAAGCCTGGAACACCCTGCCCAAGCCCATGCTGGGTTATTGCCGCTCCGGCATGCGCGCCGGCAGCCTTTACGCCACGCTCTAGAATTCCAGGCCGGTCCGGCGCGCGGGCAGGCTCCTCCCTTATCCTGCCCGCCCAGCTGAAAGCCGGCCCATGTTTCTCGAACCCGTTCAATATGTGCTGGGCGCCCTGTCAGGTGGCCTTGTCGGCTTCACCCTGGGGCTGTTCGGTGGCGGCGGCTCCATTCTGGCCGTGCCGCTGATGGTCTATGTCGTGGGTGTTCCGGTGGCGCATATGGCAATCGGCACCAGTGCGATTGCCGTTGCCGCCAACGCCGCGGCCAATCTGGTTGCCCATGCCCGCCGCGGCAATGTGCTCTGGCGCTGCGCGCTGATCTATACCGGGGCAGGCGTGCTGGGCGCGTTTTTTGGTTCCGTGCTGGGCAAGGCGATGGACGGCGAGAAGCTGCTGTTTCTGTTCGCGCTGCTGATGCTGGTGGTGGGCGTGCTGATGTTTCGCGGTCGCGGCGCCATCGGCACGCCCGGCGCCAGCTGCAATCGCGAGAAGGCGCCCAAGGTGGTCGGCTATGGCGGCCTGACGGGCATGCTGTCGGGATTTTTCGGCATTGGTGGTGGCTTTCTGATTGTGCCGGGCCTGGTTGCCTCGACCGGCATGCCGATGCTCAATGCTATCGGATCGTCACTTGTGGCGGTCACGGCCTTCGGACTGACCACCGCCGTCAGCTACGCCTTTTCCGGATATGTCGACTGGCCCCTTGCTGCCGTATTCGTTGCCGGCGGCGTGCTGGGCGGCCTCGGCGGCACGCGCATTGCCGGGGTGCTGTCGACAAGAAAGGGCGCACTCAACATCGCCTTTGCCGGTCTGATCGTGGTGGTAGCTCTCTATATGGCCGCCCGCACAATGAGCGCCTTCTACTGATTGCTGCCCGCGATCAGTCGACGACCCGCCGAACCAGGGGGGCCAGGGTCAGCCCCTGCACGATGATGGTGAAGACCACCACAGCGTAGGTCGCCGCCAGGATGACCGTCTTGATGTCGGATTCGGGCAGCGACAGCGCCAGGGCAACCGAAATGCCACCGCGCAGACCACCCCAGGTCAGCACGCGAACCGCGCCATGGCTGACGCTGGTACGCCAGCGCAGCATGGTCACTGGCAGGGCCACCGAGACGAACCGCGCGCCCAGGGCCAGCGGAATAGTGGCAAGCGCCAGCCCAATGAAGGACAAGTCGAAGCGCAGCACCAGAACTTCGAGCCCGATGAGTAGAAACAGCACCGAGTTGAGAATCTCGTCGATCAGCGTCCAGAAGCCGAACATGAAGCGCTGGGTCTGCTCGCTGAGCGCATCGACAGGTCCGCGGTGGCCGACCAGCAGGCCAGCCACTACAACTGCTATCGGTCCGCTCATGTGCAGCTTGCTGGCAAGGGCATAAAGCCCGGTAACCAGTGCCAGGGAAATCAGCACCTCGACGGGATAATCGTCGATGGCGCGCATGGCACGGTAGGCGGCATAACCGGCGGCCAGGCCCAGCAGGCCACCGCCGACCGCCTCCACCAGAAACAACTCACCGATATGGACGGGATCGAGCCCATCGCCGCCCATGCTGCTGGCGGCGGCCAGCACGACGGTGAACAGCACAACGCCAACGCCATCATTGAACAGCGATTCCCCGGTCATGACGCTTTCGAGGGCCGCCGGCACCTTGACCTGCTTGAGGGTCGACAGCACGGCAACCGGGTCCGTGGGGCTGATCAGGGCGCCGAATACCATTGCCCAGATCAGGGGCATGGGGAGACCGAACAGGCTTGCCAGCAGCCAGAATCCGGTCCCCACCAGCATGGTGGAAAGCAGGACCCCGCCGGTGGCCATGATGGTAATGGTGCCCACGCGCGACCGCATGGCATTGAAATCGACGTGCAGCGCCCCGGCAAACAGCAGGAAAGCCAGCATGCCATCGAGCACGGTGGATTCAAAATCCACCTGTTTGAGTACGGCGACGGCGTCTTCGTAGAGCCCAAGCTGGGGGAAGGCCAGTTCGGCTCCGACCAGCACAAAGGAGGCCAGCAGCGCCATCACCAGCAGGCCAATGGTCTGGGGCAGTTTGAGGACGACGTGGTTGATCCAGCCGAAGGCGGCCGTCAGCACCAGCAGAACGGCAATCAGGTCAAACAGGGACAGGCTGGTCATGACGGCTCGCTATGCTGGACACCAGGCTCGGGTGGGCATGATGCGTCCCAAGGCTGCCGCGACAAGGTGACATTGATTGATGCAGGAACAAAGGGGCTTGCAACCGGGCGCCCGACCGTCAGCCCGGCGGGTTGAGGGCTTCAATCAGGGAAGCCGATGCCTGAACGATATGCTGACGTGTCAGCTCGGCGGCCAGTTGAGCATCGCCAAGCCGGCAGGCGTCAACAATCTGCTGGTGCTCGACGATGGCGCGCTGGCGGCCGTGCGCCAAGGTCAGATGGGTCCGGATGTAGCGCTCGATGCGGTCATTGGCCGCCCCGGCCGCGGCAAAATAATACGGCAGGTCCGCATCGCGATATAGCGCGGCATGAAACAGGCGATTGAGGTCGCCCCATCGTGCGCCGTCGGTCTCCTGGGCGAACAAGTCGCACAGTCGCTGGGCCTGATCGAGCGATTGGGCGGTCATGCGGGGAACGGCGTGCGCAATCAGCCTGGGTTCGACGATGGAACGGAAATCGAATATCTCCTCGATTTCGGCAATCGAAATCCGGCTGACGACGACGCCCTTGTAGTGGATCGAGGTCACCATACCACTGGCCTCAAGCTGCTTGAGCGCCTCGCGAACCGGGATCCGACTGACATTGAACATCTTGGCGATGGCGTCCTGGCGCAGGGTCAGCCCCTCGGCAAGTTCGCCGCGAACAATGGCTGCCCGCAAGGCCTCGTGGATGACGTCGGATGAGGACACCCTGGCACCAAGATTGGACGCTCGTGCACTGAGCCCTTCGATCACACCAATTCCTCCAAGATCGGGATTGCGCAGCTTTTAGCGGGGTCGTGCGACGACCACAATCGCGCTGTTGGCCGCAGCCGGCCCGCACGTTGTATATTGGATACAATCGTGCAAACCTGACCTTCAGAGACGTTGGTGCTCGGGAACAAAGCCAAGGTCCGCAACAGGGTTGAGGAGCCTAAAGATGAAAATAGCCGCACTTCTGACAACAACCGCGATTGCCATGGCCATCGCTGCACCCGCCTATGCGGAAATGAAAATCGGCATTCTGGTACCCACGACGGGCTCGGAAGCCACCTATGGGCAGGACATGGCCAATGCCGTGGATCTGGCCATCTCCGAAATCAATGCCGCTGGCGGGATCAATGGCGAACAGCTGACCTCGGTGGTTGGTGACGATGGCTGCGATCCCCAGCAGGCCGTCAATGCTGCCAGCAAGCTGGCCTCATCCGATGTCGTGGGCATTGTGGGTGGCTACTGCTCGGGCGCAACCGTGCCGACCCTCAAGATTTTCGGCGATGCGAGCATTCCGTTCGTCATCGCAGCGGCCAATTCCACCAAGCTGATCCCGGCCAATCCGGGCAATGCCTTCATGATCAACTCGACCGGCGATGACCAGGTGGCCAAGGCCATCGAATATTTCACGGGCCAGGGCGTCAAGTCGCTGGCCATCGTCAACCAGGGCGATGCCTATTCGCAGGACCTTGCCGACCTCACCAAAAAGGACTGGGAAGCAGCGGGCAATACGGTTCCGGCGTTCGAAGTCGCCAACAAGGGCGAACAGGACTATTCGGCGATTGTGACGGCCATCCGCTCGGCCAATCCGGACGCCGTGTTCTGGACCGCCTATTATGCCGATGGGGGCCTGCTGATCCGCCAGCTGCGCCAGGCCGGCTATCAGGGCAAGATCGCCGTGGGCGATGGCTCCAATTCACCCGAGCTGTTCAACATCGCCGGATCGGCTGCAGACGGCGTAATCGGCTTTTCCAACCCGACCGCGGAATTCCTGCCCGAGGCCAAGGCGTTCATCACTGATTATACGGAAGCCTACGGCTCGGCTCCGGGCCCCTATGCGCCGCTGGCCTATGACGGGATGAACCTGCTCGCCGAGGCCATCAAGTCGGCAGGCAGCACCGACGCTGCCGCGATCAACGCTGCGCTCAAGGCTGCCGATTATCAGGGCATCGCCGGCCAGATCACCTTTACCCCCGAAAACACGCTGGCCCGCTCCAACTTCGTGGTGCTGCAGGGCCAGGGCGGCAAGTGGACCCTGGCTGAATAAGCAAGCCGACTGCCCCCGCTGCCCAGTCCGGGCGGCGGGGGCCGACGACAATGGCGTCAGCCGGGGGAGCTTGTGCATGTCGGTGCTTGATATCTTTTTGCAGCAGCTGGTGAACGGGCTGGTGCTCGGCTCGTTCTACGCGCTTGTAGCGTTGGGCTACACCATGATCTTCGGAGTGGTGAAGCTGCTCAATTTCGCCCATGGCGATGTCTATATGGTGGGCGGGTTTGCCGGCTTTCTGGTGCTTTCGGTCGTGGCGCCGGCAGTCGGGCCAGGCTGGACAGGTGTTGCGATCTCGATGGTCGTGGCCATGATCGCCGTGGGCTTTCTGGGCGTGGTGATCCAGCGGATTGCCTACCAGCCCATGCTCAACGCGCCGCGCCTGTCCATTCTGATCACCGCGCTGGCCGTGTCCCTGGTGCTGCAGAATGGCGTGCTTACCCTCACCCATGGCCAGTATCAGCCGATGGGCGCGGATCTGGGCTTTGGCGGCATCAATCTGGGCCTGCTGTTTGTCAGCTACAACCAGATGATCCTGGTGGGCACCGCAGCGGTGCTGATGATCGGGCTCGAACTGTTCGTCTCGCGAACGCAGTATGGCCGCGCCATGCGGGCGGTCTCGATCGACAAGGACATGTGCCGGTTGATGGGCATCAACGTCACCGCCGTGATCGCCGTGACCTTCTTTATCGGCTCGGCGCTGGCTGCCGCAGCCGGCACCATGGCCGGGGCGTATTATGGCTCTGTCTGGTATTTCATGGGCTTTTTGATCGGCATCAAGGCGTTCACCGCCGCCGTGATCGGCGGCATCGGCTCGATCCCCGGCGCCATGCTGGGCGGTCTGATCCTGGGTCTGCTCGAGTCATTCGGTACCCAGATTCCCGGCATCGGCAGTGAGTGGAAGGACGTGTTCTCCTTTTCGGTGCTGATCCTGGTGCTGGTGCTCAAACCGACGGGCCTGCTGGGCAAGTCCGAACAGGAGCGCATGTAACATGGCTCCCACCAGCTCGAACCTGTTCAACAATCTCATCGCCCGTTTCGACGAACCCTGGAAGCGCTACGCCGCCTTCGCGGTGATCACCGCACTGCTGCTGATGGCGCCCATTTCGCTGGGCCCCTATGCAACCGTCATTCTGACCAACGCCCTGCTCTATGTCGTGCTGGCGCTGGGGCTCAACGTAGTGGTCGGCTATGCCGGCCTGCTTGATCTGGGCTATGCGGCATTCTTTGCCGTGGGCGCCTATACCGTGGGGATTCTGACCCATTCATTCGGGTTCAATTTCTGGCTGACCCTGCCCGTCGCGGTGGGTGCCGCCACGGTGGCAGGCCTGGTGATCGGGACACCGACACTTCGGCTGCGCTCGGATTATCTTGCCATCGTAACGCTGGGCTTTGGCGAGATCGTGCGGTTCACCGCGCGCAATCTGAACATCACCGGCGGCGCCAGCGGCATCTCGGGCATCCAGCAGCCCTGGCTGTTTGGCTGGCACATCAATACCCCGTTCGAGTTCTACTATGTGTTCCTCGTGCTCGCCATCCTCGCGGTGGTCGTCAGCGTAAGGCTGCAGCATTCCAGGCTGGGCCGGGCCTGGCTCTATGTCCGGCATGATGAAGACGCCGCCGAGGCAATGGGCATCGACACCGTGCGCATCAAGCTGGCCGCCTATGTCATCGGCGCGATTTTCGGCTCGATCGGCGGCGCGTTCTTTGCGGCAAATCTGGGCGCCATTTCGCCGGAAAGCTTCTCATTCCAGCAATCGGTGCTGATCCTGATGGCCGTCATCCTGGGCGGCATGGGCAAGATACCCGGCGTGATATTGGGGGCCTTCATCGTTGTTCTGGCGCCCGAACTGCTGCGCGATCTGGGTGAATATCGCCTGTTGCTGTTCGCGGTCGGGCTGCTGCTGGTCATGTTGTTCCGGCCCAGCGGCATCTGGCCGGTAAGGGGGAAATGACATGAGCACTCCCCTTCTCGAACTGCGCGGCGTCAATCTCAGCTTTGCCGGCAATACGGTGCTGGAGGCGGTCGATTTCACCGTGGGCCGCGGCGTTATCGCCAGCCTGATCGGCCCCAACGGGGCAGGCAAGACATCGCTGTTCAACTGCATCACCGGCTTTTACAAGCCGCAATCGGGCTCGATCAAGGTCGATGGCCAGGAACTGATGGGGCTCAAGCCGCACAAGGTCACCCAGGCCGGGATTGCCCGCACCTTCCAGAATGTGCGGCTGTTCCAGCAGATGACAGTGCTCGAAAACGTGATGAGCGGCAGCCATTGCCGCTCAAAAGCGGGCGCCATAGCAGCCATTCTGGGCCTGCCCAGCCAGCGCCGCGAGGAAGCGGCGATCCGGGCCCACGCCATCGAGTGCCTCGAGTTTGTCGGCATTGCCGATGAGATGGATCGGGACGCGACCAATCTGGCCTATGGCCACCAGCGGCGCGTCGAGATTGCCCGGGCGCTGGCCACACGGCCAAAGCTGCTGCTGCTCGATGAACCGGCTGCGGGGCTCAATGCCGGCGAGAAGGTGGACCTGCTCGAACTGATCGGCCGCATCCGCGGCGAACTCGATATTTCCGTGCTGCTGATCGAACATGACACAGGCATGGTGATGAAGATTTCAGAGACCATCAGTGTGCTCGACCACGGGGTGATGATCGCCGAGGGCGCGCCCAAGCAGATCCAGGCCAATCCCAAGGTGATCGAAGCCTATCTGGGACAGGATGACGGGGAGGACCTGCTGTGAATACTGCTCCCGAAACCATTCTGCAGCTCGAGGGCATCACGGCCGGCTACGGCAAGATCGTGGCGCTCAACGGCATCGATATCAAGGTCGATACCGGGGCCATGGTCACCCTGCTGGGGGCCAATGGCGCGGGCAAGACCACCACGCTCAAGACCATCTCGGGCCTGGTGCGCGCCACCGCTGGCCGCGTGCTGTTCGAGGGCGAGGACATTACCCAGACCCCGGCCCATGAGATCGCGCGGCGCGGGCTTGTGCACGTACCCGAAGGCCGGCATGTGCTGCGCGGCCTCAGCGTGCGCGAAAACCTCGAGCTGGGCGCCTTTACCGTCAAGGACCCTGCCCTGCGCCACAAGCGCATGAAGGAAGTGTTCGGGCTCTTTCCGGTGCTCGAAAGGCGCCAGCATGGCGATGGCTCGCTGCTGTCGGGGGGCGAGCAGCAGATGCTGGCGATCGGCCGGGCGCTGATGCACGGCCCGCGCCTGCTGCTGCTGGACGAGCCATCGATGGGGCTGGCGCCCAAGCTGGTGATCGAGACCATGCAGATCGTCAAACGGCTCAGCGAGGCCGGCACTACGATCCTGCTGGTCGAGCAGAATGCGCGGCTGGCGCTCAAGCTGGCGCACTACGGCTATGTGCTCGAAGGCGGTCATATTCGTATGCAGGGCGAGGCGGCAACGCTGCGCGCCGACACCTCCATCGTCCAGGCCTATCTGGGCGACTGATCCCTCAATAATTCCTGAGACCGAGAACTGACATGACGGTAAACTGGCAAGGCGTTATCCCGGCACTGATGACCGAAATGCACGAGGGCGGCGCGCTCGACATGCCCGCGACGGCGCGGCACATCGAAGCAAGCCTTGCCGCTGGCTGCGAAGGCTTCATCATGCTGGGCACGCTGGGCGAGAACTCTTCGCTCAGCCTGGACGAAAAAGAGCTCGTGGTCCGCACGGCGGTGGAGGCGGCCAGTGGCCGGGCGCCGGTGATTGCCGGCGTGGCCGAATATACCACTGAGCTGGCGATCGAAGCGGGCAGGCGGATGAAGGCAGCAGGTGCCGACGGGCTGATGGCCCTGCCGACCATGGTCTATCAGCAGGATGCGCGCGAGGGCGTGCACCACTTCAAGACGCTGGCGCAGGCGGTGGATCTGCCGATCATGATCTACAACAACCATGTGGCCTACAAGCTGGACCTGATGCCCGAGGATTTCGCGGCACTCAGCGACCAGACCAACATCGTGGCGGTCAAGGAATCCAGCCATGACAGCCGGCGCATCACCGACATGATCAACCTGCTGGGCGACCGCTACAGGATCTTCTGCGGCGTTGACGATCTGATGCTGGAAAACGTCCTGTTTGGCGCGGTGGGCTGGGTATCGGGCATGACCAACAGCTTCCCCAGGGAAGCGGTGGCCCTGTTCAAGCTGGCCAAGGCCGGTCGCATCGAAGAAGCCTTGGCGCTGTATCGCTGGTTCATGCCGGTGCTGCATCTCGATACCAGGATCAAGCTGGTGCAATACATCAAACTGGCCAACCAGATGGCCGGCCAGGGCGCCGAATGGGTGCGGCCGCCGCGCCTGCCGCTGATCGGCGCGGAACGCCAGATGATCGAAAAGATCGTGCAGGCCGCCATCGACACGCGACCGCAGCTCCCCGCCCTATAGCCTGGTCGGCACACCCCATGCGCGAAGCCGCAGCGGCTGATATGACGCCGTATGTGGCAAGCTGCTTCCAACTTGAGACCTCAGATGGCACGACACAGTTTCTTTTGCGTAGACGGACATACCTGCGGCAACCCGGTGCGGCTGGTGGCCGGCGGCGGGCCGCTGCTCAAGAACGGCACCATGATCGAGCGCCGCGCCGAATTCCTCGCCCAGCATGATTGGGTCCGCACGGCGCTGATGTTCGAGCCGCGTGGCCATGACGTGATGTCGGGCTCGATCCTTTACCCGCCCCATGACCCGGCCAATGACATGGCAATCCTGTTCATCGAGACATCGGGGTGCCTGGCCATGTGTGGCCACGGCACCATCGGCACGGTGACCATGGCAATCGAGCAGGGCCTGATCGTGCCCAAGGTGCCTGGCGTAGTGCGGCTGGAGGTGCCGGCAGGGCTGGTGATCGCCGAATACACCCAGGTCGGCGAGCATGTCGAAGAGGTCAGGATCACCAATGTGCCCTCGTTCCTCTACAAGACCGGTCTGGCGGTTGAGTGTCCGGACCTGGGGATGCTCACGGTCGACGTGGCCTATGGCGGCAATTTCTACGCGATCATCGATCCGCAGGAGAACTTCGGCGACATGGACCAGTTCTCGGCCGCCGACTTCATCCGCTGGAGCCCGGTGCTGCGGCAGCGGCTGAACGCGGCGCACAAATTCGTTCATCCCGAAAAGCCCGAGATCAATGGGCTGAGCCACATCATGTGGACCGGGGCGCCCAAGACGCCCGGCGGCACGGCGCGCAATGCGGTGTTCTACGGCGACAAGGCCATCGATCGTTCGCCCTGCGGCACGGGTACCTCCGCCCGCATGGCGCAGTGGTATGGCAGGGGCAGGCTCAAGCAGGGCGACGCCTTCGTCCATGAGAGCATCATCGGCTCGATCTTCAAGGGCCGGGTGGAAAAGACGCTGACCGTCGGCGAGCTGCCGGCCATCGTGCCCTCGATCGCCGGCTGGGCGCGGATGACTGGGCTCAACACGATTTTCGTCGATGACCGCGACCCGTTCAAGCACGGCTTTCTGGTCAGCTAACCGCAAGGAATTGCCGCCATGAAGATAACCGCCATCAAGGCCTGGCAGGTCGATCTGCCGCTCAAGGAAGGCCGCTACAGCTGGTCGAACGGCAATTTCGTCGAGGTCTTCGACACCACCGTGGTGGCGGTGGAGACCGATGCTGGCATTACCGGCTATGCCGAATGCTGCCCGCTCGGATCGGCGTATCTGCCGGCCTATGCACTGGGCGTGCGCAGCGGGCTCATGGAAATCGGCCCCAAAATGCTGGGCATGGACCCCACCAATCTGGGCGAGATCAACCGGCATATGGACGCGGTGCTGCGCGGGCACAATTACGTCAAGGCGCCGATCGACATCGCCTGCTGGGACATTCTGGGCAAGCAGACCGGCCTGCCGGTCTATACCCTGCTCGGCGGCGCGGCGCAGGAGAAGGTGGCGCTCTATCGCGCCATCTCGCAGCAATCGCCCGAAGAGATGGCGGCCAAGATCGGAGGCTACCGCGCCGAGGGCTATACAAAATTCCAGCTCAAGGTTGGTGGCAATGCCGACGAGGACATCGCGCGCATCCGCGCCTGCCGGGCGATCCTTCAACCCAGCGATATTCTGGTAGCCGATGCCAATACCGGCTGGACCCGGGCCGAGGCGGCACGCGTGGTCGCCGCGGTGGCCGATGTCGACGTCTATATCGAGCAGCCCTGCATGAGCTACGAGGAGTGCCTCTCGATTCGCCGCCGCACGCCGCGGCCGTTCATCCTCGACGAAGTGATCGACAATGTCGGCTCGCTGGTCAAGGGCCTGG
>TARA_R110002124_G_scaffold223917_1_pt1 | contig 31180 bp, 21 predicted proteins | sample TARA_R110002124 | Tara Oceans TARA_R110002124 (sample SAMEA4397445) | marine metagenome | biome: Polar Biome; feature: [SRF] surface water layer (ENVO:00010504); material: water (ENVO:00002006), including particulate matter (ENVO:01000060) such as... | depth 5 m
TCTTAACCCTCGTTAGGGTGCAGAAAATATTTCTTTGCGACTCTGTGGCTTTGCGAGGAATACTTATAAATTATTTACAACTCTTGTCACCCCATCTTTTATCAAAGCTTCATTGAAATTAATCAACAAGCCGAGCTTCAGCCCTGTGAGTTTTAGGTAAGTTAAAACCTGCTTTAAATGCACCGGAGCAATGGCCCCTATTGATTTTATTTCTATCAATACCCTGTCCTCCACTATCAAATCCGATCGAAAACCCTGATCCATTTTAATGCCCTTCCAAATTAACGGAATAGCTTGTTGTCGTGAAACGTTCAATCCTTTTTGAATCAGCTCATAATACAAAATCTCCTCATAAACAGACTCAAACAAACCTGGACCAAAAGCAACATGAATCTGGTAGCAGGTTTCTACAATTATTTTAGAAAGATCATTTTCAGACATTCTATTTAGACTTTTTCTCGCAAAAACGCTAAGGCGCAAAGATGTTGAAGATACTTTTTTTATTCGTGACCCTTTGCTTAGCTTATATATTTAACTCTTGTTTTCTCGCTAAGAAGCAGAAAATATTTCATCGCGACTCTGCGACTCTGCGTGAAATTTTATTGGTTTTTCAGGTTTTTGGTTCTCGCTAAGGCGCTAAGATGCAAAGAGTATAGGGATGCCTCTTATTTCAAAGGTTGCCCATTAATTAGTTTTTTCTTAACCCTCGTTTGCGTGCAGAAAATATTTCTTCGCGACTCTGCGTGAAATTTTTAAAGGTTTTATTTTAGTTTTTGTTTCTCGCAAAGGCGCTAAGACGCAAAGGGCATAGGGATGCCTCTTATTGAAAAGGTGCCCCTCTGATTAGTTTTTTTCTTAACCCTCGTTTGAGTGCGAAAATATTTCTTTGCGACACCGCGACTTTGCGTGCAATTTGAAAGCCTTTTTATTTTCTTAATTCTCGCTAAGGCGCTAAGACGCAAAGGTGGTGTATATCATTCTTGGCGACTCTGCGGCTCTGCGTGCAATTCATCCTATAAGTTAACAATTTTTCAAATCAGCTCAAAATAATAAAACCCACCCACTTTTTATATATTTACCTGATAGTATCAATTGACTTAAAGCTGTATAACCTATACCATGAATCGTATTAAAAGCATTGCCTGTATTGCCCTACTCTTTATATGCCAGAACCTTTTGGCACAAGAGCCTTGGGAAAACCCTATCCAGAAAGAAGAACGACTGGGGTCACCCTTAGTGGAAACCTCTCCTTTTGTGTTTCAGGAGAAGTTGTACTTACTGGAAAATAACCAGCGGTTTTGGGATATTCCGGGGGCAAAACCTGGGGACAATTTCCATGAGGACGAGGTAAGAATCCGTGACCTGCAAACAAATCAGATTATTTCCACTCCGCTGAAAAACCATGGCTTTGGAACAGTTTTGACATGGGAAGACAGGGTGTATGTTTTTGCTGGAGATTATGGGGAAGGGAAACCCTGGCGAAAGATGACAGAAATCACAATGACCAGCTCTGAAGATCTTGTCAATTGGAGCAAGCCAAAAACCGTCCTTCGGGCAAATGACAATGAGTATTTTTTTAACACCGCGGTTACTAGAGGAAAAGATGGCTTTGTACTGCTGTATGAAACTAGTGACAAGCAGTGGAAACCTTTTACCTTTAGGTACATGAGCTCTTCGGATTTGGAGCACTGGAAAGAGATTCCGGATGCGGTTTACGGAGTGGACAAATATGTTGGCGGACCTACCCTTTATTATGAAGGAGGCTGGTACTATACACTTTATTTGGAATCACTCAAGCCTGGCTACGAAACACGTATCACCCGCTCCAAAGACCTGGTCAATTGGGAAGATGCACCAGAAGACAGGCCTTTTGTCACCTTTAATCCGGAACATAAAAACATCCCTTTAATTAATCCTAACATCTCCGAGAACAATGCTTCTGATGTGGAACTCTGCTATTTTCAAGGCAAAACCATCCTTTATTTCACCGGAAGCGATCAAACTACAGCAGGAGATTTACAGCGGGCAACTTACGATGGCACACCAAGAGAATTGTTCGAGCATTTCTTTAAAGCCGAAGGGCAATCAGATGTGGCACCAAAACACCAGGGAGACTGGTTACCGGTATTGGAAGCAGGCACAGAAGGCAATGGAACAGCCATTTTCTCTACTGAACCATTACGGACTCGCCCCACAGAAAGCCAATTGGCTTATCAGGAAAGACAGTTGGGAGCCTTTATCCATTTTGGGCCTGCCACTTATATAGGCTCTGACATGATGAGTGTCCCCGTTGCGGAAATATTTAATCCCAGCAGACTTGATGCGGAACAATGGGCCAAAACAGCCAAATCTTTTGGGGCCAAACACATCGTATTAACGGCAAAGCACCACAATGGCTTTTGTCTCTGGCCTACCGAAACCACGGATTATTCGGTGAAGAATGCTACCTGGAAAAAGGGTAAAGGGGATGTTGTCAGGGAGTTTGTAGAAGCTTGTAGAAAGTACGACCTGGAAATTGGCCTCTATGTATCCGGTGGAGACAAGCATTTTGGATGTACCAGCACACCCGACCCACAAGGGGAACGCAAAATTGTAGGAGACATACACAAGTACTTCCCAGTTTTTTTGGAGCAGCTCAGAGAGTTGCTAACCAACTATGGGGAGATCTCCTACCTTTGGTTTGATGGTGCTTACGATCCATTTGGGTGGGATGTCATGGATCCTGAAACCAAGCAACCATTGGGCACCGCATATGGGAATGCAATACACAATATGGTACGGCTTCTACAACCTAATGCAATTGTAATGGGAGGAACCAAACCAGATGTCCGCTGGTCAGGCAGTGAGCAGGGATGGGCAGCTTATCCATTGGCAAATATCGTTCAGCCGGGAGAAGGATTTGATAAGTGGGTGGGCCCTCAAAGTGCGGGATGGATTCCTGCCGAAGCCAACCTCCACACCAGGTCAACCTGGTTTTGGAAGCCTGATTCAGACAAAACTTTACGTGACCTCCCCTTTATGATGAACGTGTATTCCGAATCCATAGGTCGGGGAGCAAATTTGCTGGTAAACATGACACCAGACACTAGCGGCCTGATTCCAGCGGCTGAAGTAAAGCGACTGGAAGAATTTGGAGAAGCCATTGAACAAACTTTCTCGAAACCTGTGGCCAATTATGATCAGCCGGAGAACAATGGCAATACTATTTTCACTCTGTCAATTCCTGAAAACCAGGTAACCAACTTAATGGTTTTGGAAGAAAACATTGCCAATGGACAACATATCAAGCAGTACCATCTTGAGAGTTTTGATGGCACCAATTGGCATCTTTTGGCCGAAGGGCTTACCATAGGAAGAAAGCGCATCCACTATTTTGATCCCGTAAAAACCGATAAACTCCGTCTTTCTTTGAAAGGTGATGAAAGCAAAATAGAGTTGAAATCTTTTACAGTCTATCAAGCAGACTAATTAAGAAATATAGTCAAGAACTTGAGCGGCATTGTTGCAGAAAAAAAGCAACAATGCCGCTCAAAATCACTTAGGCATTGCAATTGGCAAAACGGTTGTTAAAGTAACTGGCCCAAAGATTCCTGAAGGAATCAACGGTGCATCTTTCCAAGGAACCCTTAACTTAGGAATGCCTTTTATAACGGTGGCCTCCACATGCGTTTTGGTGAAATTAGCTCCAGTCACTGCATCTCCCGTTAGCCTATTTGACCAGGTATTGGCTACTTCTATTTTTAGGGTATTTATTCCCGGTTTTAAAGCATCGGTCACATCAAAACGGTAAGGCTTCGCCCAGGTTATACCCAATGACTTATCATTCAACCAAACCTCAGCGATATGGGAGAGATCACCTAAATCCAGGTAAACCCTGGCCTCAGGAAATTCAGAGGCATGCATATCATATATAAAATTCTTTTCATAGCGGGCAGTCCCTGAAAAATATTTGACCCCCTCATTTTCAGCCTCCGTCCAGGATTTTAATTCCGGGAAAATTGCTTTTTCCGGCGCTCCCCACCCTTCAGGGAAATAGATCTCCCAGGCTCCCTCAAGGGTTTTTACATTGGCATGATTTAACATGGGGCTGATTTTATCTTTTTGCACGAAATCAAACTCTCCTTCCTCCCATAATTCAACGCCATACTCCCCGTAGCGCAGTCTAGGAGGGTGAATACCATCATGAGCTATTTTTGTGAAATGTGCTTGTTTGTCCCCAGGTTTAAACACAACAAAAATACTTTCATAAGGTGCAAGACTTAAAGGAAGCAGGATACCTTCCGAAGTATTATCAAAAACAGGAATTGTGGTTATACTTCCATTTTCAGGGTTCCATAACTCTGGAGTCTTTCCCTCTTGTCGGAATTTCAAGTCTCTAGACAACCATTCGTTTGTAGTATTGACTACAAAATAAAAATCAAGCCCATCTTTTTGGTAGTGGGTGTAATCCAAAGCATAAAACCCTTTGTCTAAATATTCAAAGTCAGGCCTAATTTTCAATTCCTGAAGAATCTCAGCTACCGAAGCCCCAAAATAGATGGCCCTACTTCCTGGCTTAAAAGTCTGCTTACTGTAAGGTTTCCATAAACTATTCAGCCAAGCATTCATGTTCGGTAAATCCTTCATATTTCTTTTAGGAGCAATTCTACTGGGTTTAGGCCCCGTGATAATGGCCCCGTTTTTTGCCATTTGTTCCAGCTTTACCAATACTTGAGGGTTTATTTCATACTCTTCGGTCAAGGCCAACACGCTAAATTCAGCTCTATTCCGAGGGTTAATAATTTTCCCATTTTTCACTTCCAATCCAAGAAGTATTTCAGTATTGACCAATTCGAAATCATACCCTTCTCCTGGATTAAATCGACTGCGCTTATGCCCTCCGTAATTCGGAATGGTATCACCATAGTAATACAAAACATCTGCTTTAAAATTGGCTTCCTGTAAGACATAAGAAACCCTTGCCAGGTACTCATTAAATGGTCGTATTTTCTTCCACCAGACCCTTTTATCATTATAATGGGTTCCTGCATGGTAAACGATTCCGGGGTTCCCAGTACCTTCTGGGTTATGAGTAGATCCATGTACGACTACCCTGTTCATGCCTTCAGCAAAAGCCCTGTCGCCCATAGGTTTCATTTCAAAAGGACCTTCTTGCCATTGCTGAAAAGTAGTAAATGCTTCCATCTCTACCATTCCCAAACCATAAATATGGGAAGCGGAAGAAACTTCCTTCACTACCCGTAGCACATCTAAACCCTCTTCGCTAAAGTTATGATGGTTAATCCAAAACTCTCCTCTAGGGATATCCAAGCCTTTACCCAACGCCTTTAAGGGTTCTACTGGTACATTGTGCAAAGGATAGCCAGGTCCTCCCGCTTCACTGTTGTTTTTCAATCCATGGGCATTGCAGATCTCTTTGGACTTCATGTAGAAGTTTTTGATCATGAGTTCTGACAATGTTCTTTGAAAGCCTGCCCTAAAAGCAGAAGTAGCTTCATTAGAAAGTACTACCTCCTCAAATAGAATGGGTAAGAATTTCTTTATATCATAGCCATTTAATTCCTGAAATTCTTGTGGCATGGTAGGTGTCCAATTGAACCCCCTAGCCTCATAACTTGCCATGTATAGGTTTTTCAAGGCCGTTTCACGCAAATCCCCCAACACCGATTCCAATCGGTCTATAATATAATTGAAGTGAAAGGCCGTGGCTTCAGCATCAAAATGATCTACAATAGGCCCTGCTGAATACTTACTTGGCAACACCAAATTCTCTCCAGAATTGGAACTGACATAACGTACAATTTTCCATTCTCCTTCCGGAACATTCCAATCCAACACCTCTTTTTTAGCATCAAAATAAAGGGAAACATCTATTATCCGACTTGTATCCATTACCATATTTTCTGTAACCATCGGTATAGCCAATACAGCTATCTCTTCAGAATATACAGGCTTGCCATCTTTCCCGTAAGAAATGAGGCGTTTTCTGCCTCGGGGATCTTTTTCTGGAATTTCAGGGAAGGGCAATTTGATTTTTTCCTTCCCTCCTCCCGTGACATTTACTTTGCGCTGGTAAATGGATTTTGCCGCATGTTTAGGCGTGAGCCAATTGCCTCCAGCATTCCAGCTACTTGCTGTATTCAATCCTACCTCCATGCCATATTTGCCAGCTTCATCTACGGCAACTCTTATGGTCTCCAAAGATTCATCACCCAAAAACTCAGGGCCAGCACCTACCTGAATGGTATCTCGTGAACCTATTTCAAATATGGTAAAACCGGCTATACCTGCCTCATCGAAGGATTTGATCTCCTCTTTTAGCCTTAAAGTATCCACATGTCCTCCCAGCCACCAATGGTAAACAGTGGGTTTAGCCGTACTTGGTGGCTGCAGGAAATTTTGTCGCATCTGATTGTAGGCTGTACTTTCCTGGGCCTGAAGGCCAAAGGATACCATGCAACAAAGACTGGAAATAAAACAAAAAAGATAAGTACTTAACTTCATGGTTTATGGCTTTATGTTAATCGTTTAAAATTTAAATGCTCCTGATTCGGTAAGGTAGGTAAGTAACGTTTCACAGGTAACTCAGAACTGGATTTTGTCAGTATTGTTGCAGAAAAATGGCAACAAAACCGCCAAAATCGAGTCGTTTCGATCTGAATACCACAGGTTCCTCCCATGGTTATTATTAGTGATTCCCTTCAGGCTTCTACAGTTTTCCATGAAATTTCTATCTTAATTGACTACCAAAACATAATTCGAACAAATGACTATTTTTCTTTACTATTGGGCAAAGGACTCCATTCATAAAAATCATCACCGGTGGCTGTTATCCATTCATCCAACGCCACATGCATTTCTTGTTTAACGGATTGGTAGGCAGGAACATAAGCAAGGTTGTGCTGCTCTCCCGGATCTTTCCACAAGTCAAACAATTGCTCATTTCGCTCCCCCTGATTGTACAGATTGTATTTGTACCGATCGTTTCTGATCAATCTTGCCTGTCTGCTGGAATCCAACTTGTCGTCTGCCAATTGCACCACCAAATAATCTCTTAACTTCTCCCCAGGATGCTCCAAAACGGGCTTGAGGCTTTTGCCAGTAAATTTAGCAGAAGTCGTTAAGCCTGCATAATCGATTATTGTTGGGGCCAAATCAATTCCTGATACCAATTGGTTTCTGTCAATGTTGCCAGATGGCACATGGCCCTTGTACCTGATGACAAACGGAACGGTAGCAGCTTCATCATACAAACTTAACTTAGCTGCCCATTTGTGCCCTGCACCGCCGTCACCATGTTCACTGGTAAGCACCACAATGGTATTTTCATCAAAACCATTTTTCTTCAATGCTTGAAGAATTTTCCCAATTTCCACATCTACCATTTCAGTAAATCGATAATAATGGTACAAGTAAGCCTGCCAGTCTTCGGGTGTATAATCCTTTGTCTTCAATAACTCATCTCCATAATGGTCCATCAAACGTTTTTCTGCAAGGAATTGTGGTTCATCAGGATCAATTTCAAAGTTATTGGGCAAGGGAGGTAAACCTTGCAATTCATGGGATTTGGCATATTCATCCGGTCTTCTTGGGACATGGCAGATGTCATGGGGATTGTGAAGTGAAACTGTCAATAAGAAGGGTTGATCTTCTTTATAATTATTGAGGTAATTAACCGTGGCGTCTGCAATAGGCCCATCCGTATCTTCTCCGAGATCCCATTCTTTATCCAAAGATTGAAACGGAACCACTGCAAAACCTGCTACGGAATCCATTTTATTTTTGGCAGGGTAAGCTTGAGGAAGATGCCATTTCCCCGCCCATGCGGTATTATAGCCTGCTTCTTTAAATACCTGACCGATGGTTGGTACTTCTGGTCGGATATTTGTAGAATTCCAAACCACACCAGTTTCATGAGGCATCCTTCCTGTGATCAAGCTACTTCTTGCTGGTCCGCAAACTGGCGAGGTACAATAAGATGCCGTAAAAAAGGTACCTTCAGCTGCCAATTGGTCCATAGCTGGGGTGTTTAAATGAGGATTGCCCAAATAACTCAACGCATCATTGGTATGTTGATCTGTTAGAATGACCAAAACATTTGGCTGTGGTTCCTTCTCATGTTTTTTTTTGCTTTGACAACCTGCTATAGCCATCATATTAAAGCTTATTAAAAGGAGCGGTCTCCAGGGAATATATATTTTCTTTCTCATCTTAAACTAGTTACCCGAGATAAATTACCATGAAAACACTACTGTTCCTGAGATATCCTTGATTTCAAAATAGCGCTCATTGCCATTTTTCACTTCAGTGAATGGGATCTCGCCAGTATTCCATGGATACCTTGAATTTAAGTATACATTTAATTCTTCTGCCCTCACCCCATCGGATGGATATATCCTAAGTGAACCATTTTGTAACCCACTGACAATATACCGCTTACTTATTCCTTTTTGGCCCGAATGAAGTTCTTTAAACGATACCATTCCTGAGGTTTGCTTAATAAAAACACGACATTCTCTATGCCAGGATGTCGGCATGGTGTAATTAGAAAAACCGTCTTCAAGGATTGTCTCCAAGCCCAATATTAATGGCGCTCCTTGTTCAAATTTAAAGGACTGCTTTACGGTAGAATTGGGATTGTAACCAGAAAAGATAAAAGCATTGTCAGAACGATTGATCGTAAGGACAGGGTCTTTGATTCCAACGTTTTCTTTTTCTATTTTTAATTGCATTCCAAAAGTCCCTAGCAGTTGCCTTAGCATGGCTGGAACAATCAGAAATTCTTCCGGATTGTCAGGCGTCAATAACCTTCCACCAGTAAAACTACTGGAATTGGTACCTCTTAAATAAACAACTTTACCTCCATTCCAATCAGGATCTTGCCTCAGCCATGCCATGTCCCTTACTTCATCCCCTTGTTTCACACTTGCCAAAGCTTGAGTAAATGAATCTTTCGGTTTTTTTATAAGGCTACGAAATCCTCCTCCAGAGAATAAGGAAAGGTGTCGTATTTTTTGTGGTAACTCTCCTTTGATAATATCTAAACCTACCTCTGAATACAGATCCATTTCTCCTGACAGCGGATTAGTATTGGAAAGGTTAAGAAAATCCATAAAGGTTTTACTTGAATGGTCCACAGGTCCAAATACAATAAGTTGCCCTCCATTTTTTACAAAATCCATAAGGGTTTTCTCATTCTTAGAATTCTTTTCCGGAGCAATTGTCATAAGTATCGAAGACTTAAAAAGTCCTGGATTATTCGCAATGGCACCTGGAAGAGAAGTAGTTGAAATCACCGTGTTCATAGGAAGTCCACTGTTGATTGCCTGTCTCATAAACCAGTCCCCATAATAAATCTCTGGCAATCTATCGGTATAATCCCTTGCCCAATCATGGTACTCATCAAAGGGATAGACCCAAACTAAAGGCCCAGGAGCTGTAGGCATGTCATACCGTGCTTTTAAGATATGAGGCATAACCTCGTCAGGCACCTGCGTTGGAATATTGCCATAGGTGTCATCAATGGTCAGGAAATTTAAATGCGTAGGTACTCCTATCTTTCCTTCTTCATCAATCCTTGCTACAGCCAAAGGCAAATAAATATCATGTGGTTCTCTTCCATAGCGATCTAGCCAAGGACTATTGATCCACCATGGATCGTGGGTATAATACCTGAATGGAAATCTATTGTCCGGTAACATGGCCATTCGTGACATATAACCTGCCAATTCTAACCCAAAATCTCCATCCAATGCTGCCCAAGGTGAATTGGGTGGAGGCAACATATTAAACCCTCCTTTGTATATGTTTCTTAAATCTACCGCATCTCTGGCCAAATCAGCACCTACAGAAAGGTTGGTACCTCTGGTTTGGATAGGGTAATCAGGACATTCTTCCCTAAACAACTTCCAAAAGCCTACTACTTTATCTGCAGATGGCACCAGTTTTTCTTGGGCAAAATTTTCTCCGGTAAAAATTGCTCCAGTAGCTGCCCATCCTTCTGCACCAAAACCAAACCCATTGCTTAGCCATATATAGTCAAAACCCAAGTCATCAAGAAAATGCTGACTTTGTCTTCCAAAGAAGGTTCCAAATGGGGTTTGATCAGGAATACCATCAGGAAAACCTGCATAGGACTCACTGTCACCATTCAATACTGAATAAGAACTTACAAAAGTCTTGTGCCCCATGGCATTTCCACCCAATATCTCTGGATGTTTCTCATATTTGAAAGGAGATTTGGCAAATTCAGGACCTGGATCAAAGGTAGCTCCTACTTTCACCGGTTTGCCTGTTACTTTTCGTCCTTCCTCTTTAAGTACCTTAACGATAAAAGCTAAATCACCATAAGTAAAGTCTGGCGCATCGTCCCGATAGACATAAGCCCTTTGATGCAAAGAAAGGGATTCGGGACCTGAACCCACTTCATGCGCTGTATTTGGATTCCCCATGTATTTGGCCCACTCTAGTGGTTGATCCATAGTGCCTTTATAATCGAGAATCTCAGAACCATCACTGGTCCAAAGCATCATCGATACAGTATCCGTATGCCTCAACAAAGAATGCCATTGGGTAAACATTTCATGAGCCACTGCCCTGATATAAGCTTTGTCCTTTTTCTTAAAAGGCTTAAGGGAAGATTCCAGAGTAATACTTTGGAAATTCTTACCCTTTAGGTTGTCCTGTGCTAGCCCTGGTACACAGAGCAAGACTAGCAACAAAACCAACCAAAAATTGTGCATTGTATTGTTTCGTATCCTCATTAATAACCCGTGTTTTGTCCTAAACTGGGATTAATATCAATTTCCCTAAGCGGAATTGGCATTATCGTCTTGTAAGCCTGAACTTCAAAATTTAAATTGTTCCGCTCAAAATAAGCATTCATTTCAGTTAACAGCTTACCTGTTCTCACCAAATCAAACCAGCGGTGACCTTCCAAAAATAACTCAACTCTTCGTTCTTGTGCCAATGCAACCGTCAATGCCGCTTGATCCAATCCGCTCACCTCTGTCAAACCTGCTCGTTCGCGAACCATATTAAGGTAAACCATCGCTTCGTCCTGCTTGCTATTTTGATTGAGTGCTTCTGCATACATCAATAGTACATCTGCATACCTTAAAGCAGTAAAATTGATTCCACCATCTCCCTGAACACCTGTAGTGAAATCTACAAATTTCAACCCATACAGTTCTTTTTCAAAACCTCCTGAGATCACCCGAACAGAATCACCTATGGAAGCCGGCCTTCTAAGGTCTCCGTCTTCATAGGCTTCGGACATTTCAGGTGTTGGTAAAATTCTTCCTGAACCTTGCATTTGATTAGGGAAGATATCCATGTCAAATCTCGCTGGGGTAAAAGTGCTGGAAAAGCCATTCCCAACACCCAAGTTACCAGACATGTATTTGATTTCAAAAATTGACTCAGACAATTCATCATTTCCATTGGTAAACAATCTTTTATAATCCGATTCAAGCGAAAAAGCATTGCTTTCTACAACCCCCTTTAATGCCGTTTCGGCATTGCTATAATCCATTTGGGTAAGGTAAACTTTCCCCAATAAGGTCATTGCTGCTGCACTTGAAGCCCTGGATTTTCCTAATTCCTCCACACCTGTTAGCAGAGATGTAGCCTGATTCAAATCAGCTTCTAATATCTGATAAACAGCTTCCTCAGGTTTTCGTGTCATGTCATAGGCCGCAATTTCACCTGGGCTTCGGAAAGCAACATCCACAATTGGCACAGGCCCAAATGTTCTGACAAGATTAAAGTATCCAAAAGCCCTTAAAAATAAAGCCTCACCTTTTATCTGGTTTCTTATCTGAGTGCCCATGTCCACATCATCAATTCTAGACAATATATTGTTTGATTGAGAAACAAGGTTAAAACTTATCTGCCAAATTGAATTCAAAAAGCCATTTGAAGGCGTAAAGTTGACCTCGTCCAATTCCACCTCGGATATTGAAGGAGTAGTCCACTGTATTTCCGCATTGTCCGTTGTCAATTCTCCAACGTACACTAAATTGGCATCATACAGGTTCTGAAGACTTGAATAACTACCTATAAGCGCTGTCTCAAAATCGTTGGCATTTTTATAGAAGGAGCCATCACTGATTTGATGTTCAGGCTGCAATTCTAGAAAATCAGAGCAAGAGGTCCCAGCCAATAAGGTCAGGATATATATGATATATTTTTTCATGACTCAATAATTTTAAGTTATAAGGTTATTTTTAGGCCCAAAGTGTAAGTCCTTGGTAGTGGGTAATTTAGGTAATCAATACCTGCGTTAACTACATTGTCACCTGTGCTACTGGATTCTGGATCATAACCAGGGTAATCAGTGAAGGTGTAAACATTGGCAACACTCGCATAGACGTTCATACCGGTCAGCCTAAATCTGGAAACTAGTTCTTGAGGCATGGTATAGCCAAGCATCACATTTCTGATACGGATAAAGGAGGCATCAAACAGAAAGTGTGATGAAGTACCAAAACCCAATGCATGATTACTCCTGATCGCTCGAGGGATAATCCCATCTCCAGGATCTTCTTCTGATCGCCATCTTCTATCTTGTAAAACTAACCCATTTTGAACACCATTGGACCCCATTAAAGCCCCACCTGATTCAAGGTAGGTTTGAGCCCCTTCCGAACCAACAATAGCTATATTCAAGTTAAAATTCTTCCACTCTAAATTATTGGTCAATCCCCAAACAAAATCTGGCCAAGGGTTACCAACAATTTTTCGGTCATTTTGATTGATTACACCATCTTCATTTACATCCTCAAATTTTATATCTCCTGCTTGTGTTGCCGGATGAAACAAGGCTGCACCTTCTAACTCGTCACTATTCATGAAAATCCCCAGTTTATTGATCATATAAAAGCTGGAAACAGGCTGGCCTACCTCTGTAATTTGAAATGGCGAATTTGAAATTCTTCCACCTTCGGTAGCGAGTTTAAGTACTTTGTTTCTATTTGCAGAAAATGTGAAATTGCTATTCCATGTAAAATTGGTCTTTTGGACGTTCACCATATTCAACCCTAGCTCAAATCCCTTATTCTCGACATCTCCAATGTTCTGCACGGAACTGTAAAAACCTGAGGCAGCAGGAAGTTGAACAGCCAATAGCAAGTCAGTCTTCAAATCCCTATATACATCTGCCGTAAGGTTGACCCTGTCCTGAAATAGGCTCATGTCTATCCCGAAATTGGTTTGTTTCGATATTTCCCAAGTCAGATCATCATTTGCAAGACTACTTGGCACCAATCCTGGTATCAAACCACCCTCATTAATATACCTCCTAGCAGATAATAATCCTATATGGGTATAATTCCCGATTTGGTTGTTACCTGAAATCCCGTAACTGGCCCTAATTTTAAGGTTACTTAGAAAATCAGCATTGCTTAAAAACTCTTCCTCAGAAATATTGTATCCCAGGGAGAATGAAGGAAAAGAGCCCCACTTGAAGTTGCTTCCAAACCTTGAACTTCCATCTCGTCTAAGGGTAGCTGTGAAAAGATATTTGCTGTCATAGGAATAATTTACCCGAGCCATCACTGACAATAAAGACCACTCGTTCAGCGTTTGCGTTCCAGCATTGACTATTCCTCCAGACAGGTAGGTGACGTAGTTTGTTGGGAAATCAGAAGCTCCAGCAGACAAACGGTCGCTACTGTTTTTCTGAGCAGTAAAGCCTGCTACAGCATTTAAAAAATGTTTGGTGTCAAAAGACTTGTTAAAGGTCAACGTATTTTCATTCAGCCAATTGAGGTTGTCCATTTTTGTTGCTCCGGCTGTTGCCGGATAGTTCAGAGAGGTGTACTGAGGTACTGCGGTAGACCTCCAAAGGCGGATATTACTTGAGGAATAATTGATACCAGCAGATGATCTGAACATCAGGTTTTCATTGATGTCTACCTCTATATAATTATTAGTGTAAACATTCATCACATTTCTCCTGTCCACAGATCCTTCACTTACTGCCAACACATTGGCTAAAAACCCTAATCCATCTGTAACATCGTCTTGATTGAAATAATAATTACCATCTGTATCATAAACAGGTATGGTTGGGGAAGCTGCTAGCACATTGGAAAGCAAACCACCCTGTCCGTAATGTGATTCAGTATTGGCAAACCTGCCATACCCGTAAGAACCATAAGTGGAGGTTCCGATCCTCACCTTGTTGGTAATTTGAGCATCCACATTCACCCTTAAATTAAACCTATTATAATCAGAGTTGATCACCACACCTTCCTGAGAAAAATAACCTCCGGAGATGAAAAAACTTGTTTTATCTGTTCCACCTCTAGATGATAACTGAACGTTTCTTACCGGAGCAGTTCTGAATATTACATCTTGCCAATCTGTATTTGTAGTCAGGGATCCAGGATTTCTAAATTCAGGCCTTACCCTACTGGCAGCATTCCTTACCTCGTTAGGGTCATTTATATCTCCTCCGCGAAAAATCCATGCATTGTCTCTTCCATCAGCTACAAAATCAGCATATTGGCTGGCATTCATCAAGTCCAGTTTATTGGCTACTTCCTGGTAACCATAGGACATGTCAAGGCTAATCTGTGCCTTTTCATAATTTCCCCTTTTGGTGGTTATGATCACAACACCATTTGATCCTCTTGAACCGTAAATAGCAGTAGCTGAAGCATCTTTTAAAATCTCTATTGAAGCAATATCTGAAGGGTTAATAGAGCTTAATGGGTTGATCCGGTTCGCAGTATTGGAAGCCATATCTGCAGAGGAAAAAGAATCTCCACCATAACCACGCATATTTGAATTTGATCCTCCATCTACTGGAAACCCATCAATTACATACAATGGTTGGTTGCCGCCAGAAATTGAACTCACTCCTCTTACAAGTATATTCACATTCCCTCCAGGCGCACCCGTGGTCTGGTTGATCTGCACTCCAGCCACTTTTCCTTGTAGCATCTGATCAAAACTCCCTGTAGATGGTTGTAAAAACTCATCACTAGTAATTCTTGAAATTGATCCACTAAGGTCTTTTCTCTTTTGAGTACCATAGCCCACGACAACAACTTCATTCAGTTGTTCCATATCCATTTGGAGTTCGATGTCTAATGCACTTCGGTTTCCCACTTGAAGCTCCATCTTAGCAAAGCCCACATAAGAGAAAACCAAGACAGCATTTCCATTGCTGAGCGTAATTTCATACCCTCCGTCAATGTCTGTCACCGTCCCGTTAGAGGTGCCTTTTTCAAGGACTGTCACGCCAGGAATTGTGGCCCCATCCTCAGCAGATGTTACCGTTCCTTTTACCACCAGGCGATTGCCTGCTTGTGCCAATAGCTCGTAATGGCCCATGCTAAAGCAGAGTACCATCACGAAAACAAAAATTTTAATAAGTGTTTTCATGGTCAGTTATTTTGGGTTATTCATTAATTCAGACTACTATTACCGATTCTATATTTAGGTAATTGGCAATTTTCTGGATGCTTTTTGCATGATGTCCTATGCCTAAAGCAAAGTGATGAGTAGGTCCTTCTTTGATCCAATTGGTCAAAAAGGTGCGTACATCGGGTTTGAAAAAACCTCTTGTATTTGTATTTCCTGTAGGCGGTATTGGCCCTTCTACTGATTCTCCCTCAGCAATAACAAATTTAAATTTACCTTCATAAGTAGAGCTTATACTTAACATGGTAATCGGCCCTTCCTTGATCTTAAATTCGACTCCAGCTCCAAATCCGGGTTTACCATGGTACTTCTTTAAACTTCTAAGCACCGGCTTCCCCTGAGCGATGGAGAGATTGTGAGGGCCATCATGTCCTACCAAAACAAAGTTTTCTTTAAAATCTACGGGGTGAAATTCCGCGAAACTCCCGCCTATACCGAAACGATCCATGATAAACATGGCCATACAACATTTCAAATCAGACTCTCCACACATGGGAAATCCAGAACTTGTTAATATTGAATTCCCAACTATAAGATTGGACATTACCAATTGAGTTTCACTTTGATCTTCTCCATTATAATAATAGGCCAGTCCATCAAGGTTTTTATCTTCAACGAATTTCTTTAGGGCTACAGAAACTCCTGCTGCTACATTTAAATCTCCCTTCTTTAATTTCTCAGAGATAGGATCAGAAACAGGATCGGGGGTATCAAAGAAGGATAAAATACGCTTCTCTTCTTCAGTTACTTCAGCCTCAGAAACCTTATTGGAGTAATTGCCTACAATTTCATTGGCTTCACATTGCACTATATGTACACCGAAATGGGCAGTAAGCATGGTTGAATCGGTATGCATGTCCAGCATGGCTTCTATAGGATGACCTATATGTCCAATTCTAGCTGTTTTCAAGCCATGTAATACGTTAGCCATCCGACAATAATCACCAATCATTCGCTCAGATTCAGGATCATCATGGAGGGTACCGATAATAACATCAGGTACTTTTTTTCCCATTCTTACTGCAACACCCGCAAATTCAGGCAATGAGCATACATCATCATTGTAGAGCTGCATATAGGTAGAAGCCTTACTGTAATCCATTGCCTTGTCTGGCTGCAAGGCTACCAGCACTATAGGCACATTTATATTTTTAATGATTGTCCCAAAAGTGCTCGAGGTAGCATAAGTAAGCATGTCACAAAATATCAAATCGAGATTTTCAGCTTGTAACTTAGGCACTAGGTCATAGGCCGATTGTGCATCATCTACCAATCCAAAATCAATTACCTCTGCATTGTTCTTTTCAATTTTTTCTATGAGCACTTTTTGCTTTGCCAATAAGGCATCCAATAGCCCCTCAAATTGTGCCCAATATTTGAAATAGCCCACACCAAAAACGCCAATTCTAGGCAAAGAGGATTCTCTTCTTTCAATTTTATATTTTCCCTCTGCTGGGTTGCCACTTCCATTAATTTCCTTCATTGTTTTAAGTTTAAGATTAATATTTTTTCTTAACGCACTATGTTAAATTTGACAAATTGATACAATCCCAATTGCCAATTGAATTTTATTTACCGAATTCGATTGTTTTAATTTTTGGTATAAATACTATCAGAATGACAAAGGCCAGAGGATACATTATTCCAGAGACCAACCAAAGTGGTCCATAAGAATAATTTTGGGCAATCCACCCAATCAATGGATTAATGATCATCCCAGAAATAGCACCCGCTGTCCCAGATAAGCCCACCACTGATGAAGTAGCATATTTACCAAATACATCTGCTATGGCCGTTATGTAATTGGTAATCCAAAAACCATGAGCCAACATCATTAATGACATCAATAGTACGGCTACTTCTACCGTAGAAACCGTAGAAATAAAAGGAGCCACCAAAGTCAATGCCGCAGCAAAACCCATCACCCACTTTCTAGCAGCATTGATACTGAAATCCCTAGCTACCAATTTATCTGAACACCAGCCACCCAGAATATTGGAAAGACCCAAAGCAAGAAAAGGGATCCAAAACAATTCACCTATTCGCTCAAAGGACAAGTCCCGCTCCTGATTAAGGTATTTGGGTACCCAAAACATCAAAAAGTAAAATACAGGATCTAAGAGAAACCTAATTAAAATAAACACCTGCACGGTCTTATTTTGAAGCAGCCTTTTAATAGAAATTTGCACTACATGCTCATCGATAGTGGCCATTGCTTTAACCTCTCTTGCATGTAGGCTATTTTTCCAGGATTGGCTAAACCAAAGTACAATCCACACCAACCCAATCAAACCGGGTATAATAAAACTCCATCGCCAACCATATTCCCCTGCAATCAAAATGGTCAAAGGTGGTGCCGCTACTGCCCCAATTGCCGCGCCTCCTATCGCAATCCCATTGGCCAAGGCTCTTTCTTTTTCATCAAACCATTCATACACCGTCTTGGCTGCTCCGGGAAAACAGGCTCCCTCACCCACTCCAAGTAAAAATCGAAATCCCAGCAATTGAGAAAAACTGTTCATAACACCATGAAGCACACTGGCAAAGGACCAAATCCCAACTGAAAAGCCAAGCCCTTTTTTTCCTCCAAATTTATCGATTAAGCGACCCCCAACGGTGAACATCAGGGCATAGCTTACCAAAAAGCCAGTGTTCACCCATCCATATTGTACATCGGAAATGGAAAGTTCTTCTTGAATTTTTATTATGGTCATAGATAAGACCTGCCTATCTAAAAAATTTAGACCTGTAGCAATGAAAACCATTGCTAAAATATACCATTTGATTTTTGGGCTCATTGTACTTAACGCTCTAAGTTAATTAAACAATGATATAACCTTAAAAATTAAAATGCAAGTTATTATCTATTTTTTACTCAATAGACTACTCAATACCAGACCTTACGGAACAAAAAAGCAAATTAAAACGAAATTACAAAATTTATCTTAACGCTCTAAGAGTATAATTCAAGGTAAAACAAGGTGATAAAGTGTTTTTTAGAAAAAAAATAATTAGGGAAAACCTTCCGTGAAAAGGACCAGTATTGAACTTAATTCCCATTGTACTCAGGGTGGGCAATGATAGCAAATTTATATTTATCTCCTCTGTAGAGAGATTTCTCTAATTCAAGTACAGCGTCTTTCCTACTCAACACCACACTGTCGAGCACGAATACAGGTAATGCACTTTCATATTCAAAATTATTTGTTGGATCATCCGGAGGAAGAATGATTGCACTTAAATTCTGTTTGATATCGGAAATTTTAAGCTGGTACTTGTCTTCGTACACCTTGAAATAAGACAGGTCCGTGGAAAGCATATTGATTTTTGGACAAAGCTTTAATGAGATGTACTTTGTTTCATCTTTTAGCAACATCTCATCAGCATACCTTAATTGATGTACTTTTAGAACAGGCCCTTCAATAATATAATTTTTTCCACTTATCTCTGCTGAAACACCATGATCCAATACGGTCTTTTCGAGCACAATTGTTTTTGGCTTGAAGCCTTCCACTTTCAAACCTTCATCAAACCCCCTTCTGGTGGCATCGATTGAGCCCAAAGTCCTGACCAAATGATGGTCTTCTGTTTTATTAAGCACAAAGGTACCTTTACCTTTTATCCGCTGGGCATAACCACGGGACTCAATTTCCTGCAAGCTCTTTCTAGCGGTAGTATTGCTAACTTGAAAGTTATGAATCAATTCATTTTCAGAGGGCACCTTTTCTCCCGGTAATAATTCTCCTGAGATTATTTTACTGATGATTTGCTCACTTATGACAATAAATTTGGGCTTTTTGCTCTGGTTCCGATTTTTCATAAAAGAAAATTTACTGGCCTATTAGGTGTCGCCACTTAAATAATGAGTTAAAACCAATAGGAATTCTTGTAAATTAAATGATTTTAACCCTTAAACTCGAAATATGCAATAGACATTCTATTACGTGCTGAAATCGCTTTAAAATCAGCCACTTCGTTGCTGTTTTCAATTTCACCATAGTGGTGCTATGCTAAAATCTCCAAACAGCCTGATTGTCTTGCGATTGCAACACTTCCCGTAAACACGGGACAGGCTTCACCCCTGACATTGTCAGGACGGAGAAATTCTATAACATAATCCAGGTTAAAAGTAAGGGAAAAAGAGCCAAAACCCAGTTCATATCCTTCAAAATATAAAAATAGAACAGTTAACAGACTATAATACTACTTCTCTAAATCACAGGATTACCGCGATTCCGTCAATTAAAATGAATACTGTATACCAGCATAAAAACCAGCATGCAAGGAATACCTACCATTGGTTGTGGTTCTCTCTGCTATCACATAACCGGGACTTGGGTAAGTCCAGTTTTTGTCAAAAGCAGTAAACCCAATAGACGGACCTGCAGCAAGCTTAAAATGATTTCCGAACTTATACCCAGGGATTAATCTAAAAAAACTTGAATTGTTTGTCAAACCAGAAAAGTCTGTTGTTTGCCTATTAACAAATTCGAAATCCATTCCTGTTTTCTCTTTCTTAAAAACATGCAATCCTAGCCCAAAATCGAACCCGTACATGGTTTTCTCTGACTGCTCCATTATACCTGTTCCAATTAAGCCGTATAATTTTCTTCCTCCAGATCGAAAAATAATTTGTCCTAACCCTGTCTCATCGATACCCACAGACAAACTTTTTTGCCCATCTTCTATGAGATTAATCAACCCGATAGGGTAATCACTAGACTTGGCAATATTAATTAATCCTGAAAATTGAGCACCAGTTACATTCTCTGCCATGTTTACCAGACCAGCGATCTGAAAACTCACTTCTCCTTCTGAATAATTATTTAACCCTGCTATTTGAAATGCACCTGTACTGGTACTTGTATGATTAGACAAACCTGCTATTTGTAAAACATTTGCTTGTGCTGTTCTATTTAACAATCCTCCAATTTGAATATCTGATGAGCCATCAGTGAAATTATAAATTCCTGCAACTTGCCCACCATTTACATCACCTTTCACGTGATTATAAATACCTCCAACCTGAAATCCACTTACATTACCATACACAAAATTATGTATTCCGGAGGCTTGAAAACCTTCCACATCCCCACCTGTCATATTAAAAATTCCCGCTACCTGAAAAGCTTTAACGTCCTTCTGATTAATATTGAAAATCCCAGCAACTTCTAATCCTTCCACCCCGGCAGTATAGCCCCCTAAAATATTCAAGGAGAAGTTATTAATCATTTGACTGTTAAATATCCCCTGAGAACTCAAGCCCGGTGTAAAGGATACTTGCATAGGGCTTTCCACGAAAAACCCTCCAAAATTAAGTCGCTGTACACGCTGCCTAAACCCAATTAAAAGGCGTCCCAAAGCACTGTTCTCCATTGCTTCAGCGACCCCATTTTCCGGATAAAATCGTAATTTATTCGGCTTTTCCCTTAACCCTACATCAACAGTAGGCAAGATAACAAAGGAGGTGTCCCGATAAGCTTCTTTACTAATGCCCAGCCATATAAGGTCATTGGGTTGCTTCTTGAATTTAAACTCAAAATCTCCATTTTCATCTGACAAAGCGGAAACCAGAGTGTTTTTTTCATAAACACTAGCAAAAGGAACTGGTTCACCACTATGAAAATCCTTGACCTTCCCTCTAAGAATTGAGGACTTATTCCCTTTTTCCAGATCAATATCCAATTTGCCTGGCGCATACTTAATGATTACATATTTGTCATGCTCCTTGAACTCATAGTCCTCTCCTAAAAGGACCCGAAGAAACCCTTCCACTTGCCCTTCATAGGAAGGAACCGTGACTGGTTCATTCAGGTTGATCAAGCTGCTCTGGTAGGAAAAATAGAAGCCTTGTTCCTTCGATAGCTCATCCATTATATCCCCTAAAGGGATTTGATTAGAAGCCACATAATTCATTTCATGCAAAAGAAAGTCCTGTGCACTAACGAATTTAGGAGAAGCTAGGCAAATGAATAGTAAAAGAAAAAAACCACGAAATTTAAAAATCATAACGATAATCAACAGACCCTTCGAAGGTAAAGAATTATTCTATAATTATATTGTCTCCCTTTTGAGAAACAGTTACCCCAAGGGTTTGGCGGATAATTTCAAGATTGTCTCTCAATGATCCATAGGACAGGGTGGTGGTAATAGACATTTCCTTTGCCCGCGCTGACAAAACCTCAACCTCACTATCATAAGCGGCATTTAAGGCCTCCACAAGTGTTGTCAATTTTAGGTTTTTTGCCACAAACTCCTTGCTTACATAATATTTAAACAATTGATCGGTAGAAACACTCTTTTCAATGGTTCCGTTATCATTATTGATTACGGCCTTTTCGTTTTTTTGTAGCAACAATTCATCCGTACCTGTTTTCACTTGTACGACACCTTCATCTACTATCACAGTGGTTCTTTCATCGGTTTTTTTAATATTAAAAGAAGTCCCCAAAACCCTAACTTCCAACTCATCTACTGCTATTACAAAAGGCTTTTTGGGATTTTTTTCTACTTCAAAATAAGCTTCACCCTCTTCCAACTTAACGAGTCGATTATCTCCCAACCATTTCTGACTATACGATAATTTAGCATTTTTATTAAGCGTTAATAAAGTACCATCTAATAGCAGTTCTTTAACAGTTTCTTGATCTGCCACTAAAGCTACATTGGAATAAAGTGCCTTTCCAGAATGGGGAAGAAAGGACAAAACTATTGCCGTGATTGCACCAAGGAGTACAATAGCTGCGGCTACTCTTGCCCAAGCAGAAGTTAAATACCGCTGTTGAGCTATTGGTTGTGGTTTTTTTTGATTTGCCTCACGAAACACTTGAAAGCGCTCCCATGCAGCATTTTCATCAATATTATCCGCCTGAACCAAGTCTTTAGACTTTATCCAAACCCACCTAAACTCTTGGAAATGTTTCTTATGTTTAGGGTCTGCCTCAATCCATGCTTCCACTGCTGTAACCTCATCTGGACTGGTCTCTTCAAGCAGGTATTTTATAAGTAAGCTATCTTCCATCACTTAAAATTTATCTGCCAATAGAATTATAATAACTGGCAGAAATTCTGCCAATTCCACTCTTAAGGTTTTTAGGGCCTTGCCCATGTGACCTTCCACAGTTTTTATAGAAATACCCAATCTGTCTGCAATTTCATGGTACTTAAGCTCTTCGAATCTACTTAGCTGAAACACCCTTCGACATTTTTCAGGTAGAACCTGTAATGCCTGGTTCAACTTGTTTTGAATTTCCTTCTCCTCTCCGGGGTTATCGACCACTGTTCCTATAGACCTATCCCCTGCAAATTCATGCTGTTTTCTTTCCCTGTGTTTCATCTTTACTTTTTCATGCTTGAGATAGTTTAGTGAGTCGTAATACACTGCCTTATAGAGATAGGCTTTGATAGAAGTAGTGATATCCACGGCTTCCCTCCTTTCCCAAAGTTTAAGAAAAACGGTTTGAACCACCTCTTCGGCCACAACTTCATCTTTAACCAACACACGCGAATAACCATAAAGAGATTTAAAGTGGTTTTTAAAAACCTCCTCAAACACCCGCTCATCCACTATCTGTGGTAAGTCCTTATTTACATTAGTAATTTCTGTCACCAATCCTGATCATTAAGTTTACCTTCCTCTAATAATAAGACACCTACCCCACACTATACCCTTGGACCTTGGCCAAAATAATTGTGAAACTTGATTTCTACTGGAGCCACTTTAAGATATTATAGGTCGGGTTCAAGGTAATTTAATCCATAAACCCGGATTAGGCAATAGGATTTCCTGACTTTTCTTTGCCATCCCGATCTTTAATAAGTGGAAGCATTGCAATTTTAGAGAAATCAACTGCGTCAATCTTGTCCCAAATTAATTAATTCTAATGTTTACACCAGCAGTAACACCTAAGTGAACGGCCTTGTAAACTCCTCTTCTTTCACGACTCCACAATTGCATCCCAGACAAATCATTTCCATTAGAATATTTGGTATGCGTGTAATTCAAACTAGGGCCAGCAAAGATTTGCAGGTTTTGCGAAATTAATAAAGCCGGTAACACCTTGATTCCCGATCTTGTATATTCCCCGCCTTTTTTGAAATTAGTAGCGAACATGTTCGTGCCCTCTATGTCCAGACGAAAACGATTACCTTCAAGCACCTTCAAGCCTAAGCCAGCTTCTAACGCATATGGAAGATTCCCATATTGAAGGTTGGACCCTATACCGACAATTCCATACAATCTTCTACCTCCAGATTTAAAGCTTAGCATTGTCGTTAGATTTTCATCAGAGGATAGCCCTATCCTTATCTCACCATCTTCTATGAGATTAATAATTCCTATTGGATAGTCACTACTCTCTGCAATATTAACTATACCAGACAGCTGGACTCCATCAACCTTTTTTGCCTTATTAACAATCCCTGAGATTTGAATACCTTTAACATTCTCCGCTTCATTAAAAATACCAGCAATTTGAGCACCTTCAATTTTCTTGGTAAGGTTGGCTATTCCTGCTATTTGAGCACCCCTATTTAAGGCTGAAATATTAACTATTCCAGCATTTTGGAATCCCTGCACATTTCTTGCTTTATTTAAAATGCCGGCTATCTGTACAGGGGTATCTTTTTCTAAAAAATTAGCAATACCGGCTATCTGGACTCCATTATTTGCATTTTGGGCCTGATTCATAAGGCCTGCAATCTGCACTCCTGTCAAATCTCCTCTCAGTTTAGAATACAGACCTGCAACCTGCAAACCAGTAGCATTGCCCTGAACCATTCCCGCCAGACCATAAATTGACAATCCATTTTCCCCACCAGAAAGACCTGCGAGCGCATGAATACTAAGGTTATTGGAAAATTTAGCTGCATCCAAGCCATTGGTACTAATGGGATAAATAAATCCAAGATGAGCAGGCCGCTCATTTTGTGCATAGCTATTGAATAAAGTACTGCAAACAAGTAAGAACAATAGACTTATGGTTTTTATTTTCGAGTTATAAATTCTCATGATTTTCTCATTTTTTTCCGATTCATATGTTTGACAACACTGCTGGGTTTTACCCCTATTCTTATTTATTATTTTTTTTAAGCAAGGGTGGATCCTTCTTTGGGTGTCTTAGTAGCAATAGACGCATCTATAAAAAAATAACAACTACACATATGAACGCATTCTTAATTAGTATTCCAATTTATATACTCACCTTCTTTTTTATTTCAGCTACGGATACTTCTAGCACTGATTTCCAATTGATTAAAAAAGGGGATGGGATTTCTTTTTATGAAAGATGGATAACCATGAAAAATGGCACTAAAAGCCGTGAAGTAAAATTCACAATTGAAATCAATGCTCCAACTAAAAATATTTTAGAGGTCTTAACTAAGGAAGAATATGGTGAAAAGTGGAATGAAAACACACTAGATTATAAAATCAAAGCAACGGAAAACCAGTCCTGGATCAGCTATATTAGATACAGCTTTCCATTCCCTTTATCAGATCGAGAATGTTATTTACACAATCAACTTATCGAAACTGAACAGGGAAGCACCATACTCTTTAGAACAGAAGAGAGCAGGATTTTTTCAAAAGGAGAAGACCTAGTACAAATGACAGGTTTAAAAGGTAGGTGGGAAATCATTGATAAGAGAGACCACAGCCTTCTACGGTACCACATTATATCAGTTCCAGAAAAAGGCTTGCCTAGGTGGATAGTAGATCCAATTATTAGAAAAAATTTATGGACAACTATGGAAACTTTAAAAAGCACCATTGAAGAAATATAGTAAGACCAATTATACCCGGATTAGGCACTTGACTTCTAACTATCAGAGACAAAAAAAACCATTCAGAATAATTTCTGAATGGTTTTAAATATTGCTCTATTTCAGCGTTCTATTCTCTTACAAAAGGAAAATCATCCTCAACATAGACATCTTTGAATGCATCTTCACCATCAGGCCAAGGAGATTCTTCAGCAAATTTAACCGCTTCAGCTACTTGCTTTTTCACTTTAGCTTCAATTTCCTTTATTTCATCTTCAGTAAGGATATTGTTGTCCATAATCGTGCCTCTTACTTGCTCGATAGGATCCCTTTGTTTGTACTCCTCTACTTCTTCCTTGGTTCTGTATTTTTGGGGATCAGACATTGAATGTCCTTTGTACCTATATGTTCTGAACTCTAACAATGTAGGCCCATCTCCTTTTCTCGCTCTTTCCGCTGCTTCTTTCACTGCCTCATGAACTTCTTCCACATTCATGGCATCTACAGGGAAGGAAGGAATGTCATAGGACTCTCCTAATTTGTAAAGTTCATCTACATTAGAAGAACGTTTTACAGAAGTACCCATTGCATAACCATTGTTTTCTATCACGAAAATGACAGGTGTTTTGTAAAGCATGGCCAAGTTAAGGGATTCATGGAATGCCCCTTGTCTTACTGCTCCATCACCCATAAAACAAATGGATAAATTTTTGGTGCCTTTGTATTTCTCAGCAAAACCAAGCCCCAATCCCATAGGTATTTGAGCACCTACAATTGCATGACCTCCAGCAAAGTTTTTTGATTTATCAAAAACGTGCATGGATCCACCTTTACCTTTTGTGGTTCCGGTAGCTTTACCGAAAAGTTCTGCCATGATAGCTCCTGGGTCAGTACCTAAACCTAATGGTTGGGCATGACACCTATATGCGGTTATCCATTTATCCTCTTTTTCGAGTGCAGAGATTGCGCCGGCAGCACATGCCTCCTGACCTATATATAGGTGACAAAAACCCCTAATCTTCTGTTGGCCATACAGTTGTCCTGCTTTTTCTTCAAAACGCCTCATAAGCAACATGCTTTCAAACCACGTCAGATAGGTCTCTTTGGAATATTTTACTTTAGATTTACTTGTACTAGAACTCTTCTTTGCCATACCGTATTCTATAAAATATGCTAACTTTGGCCCCAAATATAATGAAATCAAAGCAATTTTGAGACCTTTTACGAAAATAGTAAAAAACATCCTGTGAATAAGCCATGTACCTAAAAAACTTAAAATTAATCCAATTTAAAAACTTCCAGAATCTGGATTTGGTTTTTGATCAAGGTGTTAATTGTTTTTTTGGAGTAAATGGGGCAGGAAAGACGAATCTTTTGGATGCCATACATTATTTATGTCTTACCAAAAGTGCATTTATACCTGGAGACAGTAACCATATTAGGCATGAAAAGGATTTTTTCACTATTAAAGGAGAGTTTGATCTCTTAGGAAGAGAGCTGGGAGTCAATTGTTTTTTTGAAATAGGCAAAAAAAAACGAATTGAAGTCAATAGCAAGCCCTATACTAAACTCAGTGAACACATAGGCCTTCTTCCTCTGGTGATCATTGCTCCCGATGATACGGAAATCATCAATGGAGGAAGTGAAGAGAGAAGAAAATTCTTTGATAGTATGATTTGCCAGGCGGATCAAAACTACCTGCAAAGGCTTATACGGTATCAGCAATATTTAAAACAAAGAAATGCATTATTAAAGCGTTTTGCTGAAGAAAAAAGACATGACAAGTCACAATTGGCCCCTTACGACGAACAATTAATCCAATTATCCTATGAGATCTACCAAACTAGACAGCAATTCCTCAAGAATTTTTTGATTCATTTTAATACGCATTATGCGGATATTTCAGGTGCTAAAGAAAGGGTTGACATTCAATACAAAAGCCAAGTAGACAATGAAAACTTCAAGTTGGACTTTGTTAACAACTTAAAAAAAGATTTAATACTCAAAAGAACCGGTTTTGGTATACATAAAGATGACTTCATTTTCACCTTTGATGAGCAACAGATCAAAAAATTTGGATCACAGGGACAAAAGAAATCATTCTTGATCAGTCTTAAGCTGGCTCAGTTTTATATTTTCAAAGAAATAAAAGGCACAAAGCCTCTTCTATTATTGGATGATATTTTTGATAAACTTGATGATGCCAGGATTCACCATTTGATAGCGGCAGTTGCCAATAAAGAATTTGGACAGCTATTTATTACTGATGCCAGGCCAGAAAGATCCAGAGAGATCCTTAGTCAGATCACTTCGGAATTTCGCACTTTCACAATTTCTAATAATACGATTAATGAAATAGAACTTAATCAATAGCGATTTCTCTTTTTTAATATCTTTCCGTCCAAGGATATTTTTCCCGGCCCCAAAAGCAAAAGCACTATAAAGACAAGAAGGTAAATCAATGGTAGTTCTTGTTTGTCAAACCCACTGTTCGCATGCACGAAAAAAGTAATTACCGCCATATTGATAATCATGGGGATCAAGATAATCCTACTCATAAACCCTAAGATTAAAAAAATCGCACAGAAAAACTCGGCAAATATTACTAATTGTAGAGATACTGCTGGCCCTAAGCCTATCGGATCAGCAAAACTATTAAGTCGCTCACTAAAATGGATCACTTTTGACCAACCGTGCGACACCAACATTAGAGAGGTACCGACCCTTAGCAGAAGCAAACCTAAATCCAAAGCTATTGGAGTGTGAGAGAAAACTATCTTTTTCATAGGCCGATAGGCAACTTTTTAGTTTTACAAAAATCTAGAAAGCTAAAGTTAAATAAAAAAATAAAAGCAAATACAGCAGGCAGGTATAAAAGTACCTGCCTGCTGTTTATAATAACTTGGATATACCATCTGAAGCCACTTCTTAAGGAAATAAGGCTTTCATTACACTACCAGAGTTTCTCTGGATAACTTCCCTCAGAGTGTAGTTTTTTTAATTCTGCCATTACAATTTCTTTGTCTTGAGAATAGGTCACTCCAAACCAAATTTTTCCTCCATCAAGTATTTTTACTTTTCCTAAACCCTCTTGAATAATAGAGTTTGCAACCTTAGGGATATAAAATTCAGACTTAAGCTCACCTTTATTTTCTTCCAAAAAGTCAAGCCAAAGTCTTTCAGTCTCCTCAAAGATCGAATGATGAAATCCCCAGCAATTCATGGAAACAGGATTGTTTGCTGAAATTTCTAATTTCTCTCCATCTGCTTCATGAAATATACCATCTTCTTTCTGAGAAATCGCGGTCCGCTCTATCATGCCTGTAAGGAAACCCTCAGGTGAAACATCACAAACACCTCTACTTACAGTACCGTATTCTGATAAAACATTTTTTATAGCATATCCCACCATACAATGAAGATCTGATTTGACCTCATTAGTCAAAAAGCTACCAAGTGCTTGAAAAGCTTCTTCTCCGTAGAAATCATCAGCATTTATAACTGCAAAAGGTTCATTAATCACATCCTTAGCACAAAGCAAGGCATGAGCGGTTCCATAAGGTTTTTTCCTCTCAGGATCCTGAAATTTTTCAGGTACTCGATTCTTTAATGATTGAACAACAAATTCAAGCTGAATAAGCGCTCCAAATTTCGGTATAAAAATCTCTTTACTTTCTTCAAGTATTTCTTGCCTTACAACAAAAACCACTTTACCAAATCCTGAACGAATTGCATCAAAAATAGAATATTCTAAAATTGTCTCCTGATTTGGTCCAAAGCCATCGATTTGCTTGTCTCCACCATACCTGCTACCCATTCCAGCAGCCAAAATTAAAAGTGTTGGTTTTTTCATTGTCATTAAAATAGTTATTGGCGATACTTTACTAAAAGAATTATTGGCTACAAAGTTAATTTTTTTAAAAATGTCATCAGAGAAATTCTCGAAAAATTTGGTAATAGACCACCTAACCAGACCCAACAATATGGTTAGTTATTAACCTTTTGAATTTAGTTTTTACATAATTTTACAACTATTTGGGTACATATTACACCATTTTACCGATTTTGACCGATAGTTTTACTTATTTCAGCTACATTTCTACCCATTTTGACGTTTTTTATCATTTTTTTATAAATTTTTGTTGGTTCATAAGATCTTGATTATTAATTTTGCAATAGATAAATTTTTTAATTCTATAATTATTAATGAAATATTAATCCTGTTATAAAAATGAAAAAAATTGAAGCTTTAATTAGAACTTCGAAATTTGACGAAATTCACAAATGCCTTTCGGGTTTAGGGGTTAAATTTCTAACCTTCTATGAAGTAAAAGGAATGGGGCTACAGCATGCAAAAATGCAGCACTATAGAGGAGTAGCCTATGAACCTACATTTATACCTAGAACCAAGCTAGAGATAGTAGTTCAGGATGACCTTGAGGAAAAGGTAATAGCATGTATCCTAAATGAAGGAAGAACAGGCGAAGTAGGTGATGGAAAAATATTTGTCTACGACGTAGAAAAAGCCTACAGAATTAGAAATGATGAAACTGGGGAGAATGCCTTGTAATCCTTGTTCAGTTCAAATCAAGAACGATTAAAAATCTTATTTAAAACATAAATTAAATGACTCAGGAATTATTTACCATAAACAACCTATGGATAATGGTGGCAACCATGTTGGTTTTCATCATGCATTTAGGTTTTGCCGCACTGGAAGCTGGACTTACTAGAGCCAAAAACACTGTTAACATTCTTTTTAAGAATACAATCATCCCAGCTTTAGGGCTTTTGACTTATGCATTTATTGGCTTCAACTTAATGTATCCAGGTGAAACTTTCGCCGGAGGAATCTTTGGTTTTGCAGGACTAGGCCTTAGCTTACCTGAAGGATGGGACACTAGCGCATATAGTGAAGGATATACATTTTTTACTGACTTCATTTTTCAAGCCATGTTTGCTGCTACTGCTGCCACAATTGTTTCAGGTGCAGTTGCAGAAAGAATTAAACTTGGACCATTCATCTTCTTCTCTCTTTTGTATGTAGGTGTTTGTTACCCTATTGTAGGTATGTGGAAATGGGGCGGTGGGTTCCTAGATGCACTTTCTACTCCATTTTATGACTTTGCAGGTTCTACCATTGTCCATTCAGTTGGAGGTTGGGGAGCTGTAATAGGCGCTTATCTTTTAGGCCCAAGAATTGGTAAATACAAAAACGGTATAACCAATGCGATACCTGGACACAACATTCCATTAGCCGTCTTCGGTGTATTTTTATTGTGGTTTGGCTGGTTTGGTTTTAATGGAGGATCAGTATTATCTGCTGACCCCGGAACAGTATCTCTTGTATTTGTAACTACATCTCTAGCCGCTGCAGCAGGTGCTTTCGGAGCATTATTGGCCTCTTACCTAAAATTCAAAGCCTATGACATCACAATGGTATTGAATGGTATATTGGCAGGACTAGTTAGTATCACCGCCGGAGCAGATTTAATGTCTCCTACTGAAGCCGTAATAATTGGTTTTATAGGTGGTATACTAGTAGTATTCGGAGTTGTCTTATTTGACAAAATTAAAATTGATGATCCTGTTGGAGCCATTGCAGTACACTTGGTTTGCGGTATATGGGGAACCTTAGCAGTAGGTATCTTTGGTGACCTTGCAGGTACATCCCAAATACTATCACAACTAATCGGTATTGTATCCATCGGTGCGTTTTGTATAACTTTTAGCTTCTTGGTTTTCTATGCTTTGAAGAAAACTGTTGGAATTAGAGTGGATGAACAAGAAGAAGTTGAAGGTCTTGACATCAATGAGCATGGTATGCATGCTTATCCAGACTTTGAAACAAAAGAATAATATTCAGACTACAGCTATATAAAGAGTGAAAAACAGGCAGGTATTTATCTGCCTGTTTTTTTTGTGCGAATTCCATAAACCCGGATTATGTTATAGAATTTCTCCGTCCTGACAATGTCAGGGGTGA
>TARA_R110002124_G_scaffold9547_15_pt1 | contig 31019 bp, 34 predicted proteins | sample TARA_R110002124 | Tara Oceans TARA_R110002124 (sample SAMEA4397445) | marine metagenome | biome: Polar Biome; feature: [SRF] surface water layer (ENVO:00010504); material: water (ENVO:00002006), including particulate matter (ENVO:01000060) such as... | depth 5 m
CGCAGCCTTTCTCACCTCTCCCCTCGCGGGAGAGGTCGGCCCGCAGGGCCGGGTGAGGGGGCCTTGCTTTGACCCCCAACCCCGTCGTCGCCGCCACAAATCTCGGCCTCACCTTTCCCAGCAATGACGGCGATGTCATTGCGCTCAGCGACGTCAACCTGACCATCAACAAGGGGGAGTTCGTCTCCTTCATCGGGCCTTCGGGCTGCGGCAAGACGACGTTTCTGCGCACCATTGCCGATCTCGAACAGGCCACTTCCGGCATGCTGACCATCAATGGCCAGTCCCCGGAAAATGCCCGCCGGGACCGTGCCTATGGCTATGTGTTCCAGGCGCCGGCGCTCTATCCCTGGCGCACCATCGCCAAGAACATCGCCCTGCCGCTCGAAATCATGGGCTATTCGGCCAGCCAGCAGGCCGAGCGCATCGCCCGCACCATGGAACTGGTCAATCTCACCGGCTTCGAACAGAAATATCCCTGGCAGTTGTCGGGCGGCATGCAGCAGCGCGCCTCCATCGCCCGCGCCCTGGCCTTTGATGCCGATCTGCTGTTGATGGACGAGCCCTTTGGCGCGCTCGACGAAATCATCCGCGATCACCTCAATTCAGAACTGCTCAAGCTCTGGGCGCGCACGCAGAAAACCATCTGCTTTGTCACCCATTCCATTCCCGAGGCGGTGTACCTGTCGACCAAGATCGTGGTGATGTCGCCGCGCCCGGGCCGGGTGATCGACATTATCGAGAGCACGCTGCCGACCGAGCGGCCGCTCGATATCCGCGAGACGCCAGAATTCCTGGCCATTGCCGCCCGCGTCCGCGAGGGGTTGCGGGCCGGGCACAGCTATGAAGAAGTTTAGGCCCATGCTCGGCTTGATCCGTGCAATTGCCTTGGCCGGGCTGTTGGCACTGGGCAGCGCCCACACGGCTTTGGCGCAGGCGCCTGATACCGGCATGGACAAGCAAAGCGATGGCCGGTTTACCGGCATTGCTGTAGTGACCGACAATGTGGACTGGTACGAGATGTTTCAGCGGCCCGAGCCGCCCCAGTTCGACGGCAAGGGCCATTATGGCCCGGGCGACCGGGGTTCGCTGGCCATCATCTTCAGCAATCCTGAACCGCGCAACGGCGTCGTGCGCGTGCTGTGCGACATCGTCGCGCGCGATCCTGCGGGGACGCGGCGGGTTGCCAGCGAAGCGGTTTGTTATGAGGGCCCCTATCTGGGCCCCAATATTCTCCACCCGGCCCTGCTGGATCTGCGTTTTGAAATGGGCGCAGATGAACCGGCCGGACGGGCCGGATTTTCGGTCACGCTGAACGATGCCTATTCAGGGCGCGCCGTCACCCTCGATGTCTCCTTCACCCAGGGACCCGGTCGATGACCCGCTTCATCCCTGTCCTTGCCATTGTCCTGGCCATCCTCGTCATCTGGTACGCCGCCGCCATTCCGATGAACGCGGCCTGGCAGGAGCGGCTCAATCAACGCGCCGGGCTTGAAGACCTGCCCTTGACCGAGTTCGTTGGCCAGACCTGGAGCCAGGACAAGCCGCTGCTGCCCGTGCCCCATCAGGTGGTCGGGGAGATCTGGCAGGCCACCATCGGCACCGATATCACCTCCAAGCGCTCGCTGGCCTACCATGCCGGGGTGACGCTGGGCTCGACCCTGTTCGGTTTTGCGCTGGGCACGCTGCTCGGCGTCGGCCTGGCGCTGGTGATCGTGCACAATGACGCCTCGGACCGATCGCTGATGCCCTGGATCATCGCCAGCCAGACCGTGCCCATCCTGGCCATCGCGCCCATGGTGGTGGTGGGTCTGGGGGCAGTCGGGGTCACCGGCCTGCTGCCCAAGGCGCTGATTTCGATGTATCTGAGCTTCTTTCCCGTGGTGGTGGGCATGGTCAAGGGGCTGCGTACGCCCGAAGCTATCCAGCTCGATCTGATGCGCACCTATAACGCAACGCCCTGGCAGGTGTTCGCCAAGCTGCGCTGGCCCTCATCGATCCCGTTCCTGTTTGCCTCCATGAAGGTGGGCATTGCCATTTCGCTGATCGGGGCGGTGGTGGGCGAGCTCTCCAACAATGCGGGGGGCGGGCTCGGCGTGCGCCTGCTGACCGGTTCCTATAATGGCCAGACCATCCAGATCTGGGCCGCGCTGTTCATTGCCGCAGCGCTCGCCGCGGTCCTCGTCATTGCCGTCGGCGGCGCCGAACGACTGGCCAACCGGTCCATGGGAGCGCGGTCATGAGCGCCGCCCGCAATCCGGCAATGAGCCAGCTGCAGAGGGCGCTCGCCCTGCTTTCAGGCGGCGTCTGCGCACTGGTGCTGGTCCTGGCCATCCTCGACGGCGCTGCGCCGCTGACCATGCTGGCTTTCGCCGCCGCCGGCACGCTGACCCTGCTGCGGTTTCGCCGGCCCGTGCCGTTCTGGCTCGATGGACTGGTCAGTCTGCTGGGTGCTGCCGCCCTGCTGCAGACGCTGCCCATATACGCGATCGAGCCGGGCTTTTTCTGGCTGGCCCTCCTGGCCTGCTGGAGCCTTGCCTGGCTGTTTGTCGAGCGTCTGTCGCAAGCGATCCGGGAACGCCAGGTGTCGGGGGGATTTTTTGGCCTGCTCATCCCCATCGTCTTTGGGCTGATGCTGCTGCTGATCTGGGAAGTCGTCACCCGCGGCGCCAATGTGCCCCAGGTGCTGCTGCCGGCCCCCAGCCAGATCTGGGCGCGGCTGCTCGACTCGGTACCCACGCTGGTGGCCGATTTCCAGCAGACCTTTCTCAAGGCCGTGCTGGCCGGCTATGCCATGGGCTGCGGCGCCGGCTTCCTGGTGGCCATCCTTGTCGATCGCTCGCCCTTCCTCAAGGCCGGGCTGCTGCCGATCGGCAATTTCGTCTCGGCCCTGCCCATCATCGGCATCGCCCCGATCATGGTGATGTGGTTCGGCTTCGACTGGCAATCCAAGGCCGCCGTGGTGGTGGCGATGACGTTCTTCCCCATGCTGGTCAACACCGTTGCCGGTCTCAACCAGGCCTCGGTCATCGAACGGGATCTGATGCGCACCTATGCCGCCAGCTACGGCCAGACACTGTTCAAGCTGCGCCTGCCGGCGGCAGCGCCCTTCATATTCAATGCGCTCAAGATCAATTCCACACTGGCCCTGATCGGCGCGATTGTCGCAGAGTTCTTCGGGACCCCCATTGTGGGAATGGGCTTCCGGATATCAACCGAGGTCGGTAGGCTCAATATCGACCTGGTCTGGGCAGAGATCGCCGTGGCGGCGGTGGCGGGATCTGCTTTCTACGGGGTGATCGCCCTGCTCGAGAGGGCTGTCACCTTCTGGCATCCGTCCGTCCGTGGTGGACGGGCGTAACAGGGTAAGGGAACGCAAAATGAAAAAGCTTCTATTGGGACTGACCGCCAGCGCCTTGTTGCTGACTGCGGTGGCTGCGCAGGCACAGGACAAGCTGACGCTGCAGCTCAAATGGGTCACCCAGGCCCAGTTTGCCGGCTATATCGTGGCCAAGGAAAAGGGCTTCTACAGCGACGCCGATCTGGACGTCACCATTGCACCGGGCGGGCCCAACATCGCCCCCGAGCAGGTGATCGCCGGCGGCGGCGCCGACATTATCGTGGACTGGATGGGCGGCGCGCTGGCGGCGCGCGAAAAGGGCGTCCCCCTGGTCAATATCGCCCAGCCGTTCAAGAAGTCGGGCCTGATGATGATCTGCCCCACCGAAACCGGCATCAAGACCGAGGCCGACTTCAAGGGGCGCACGCTGGGTGTCTGGTTCTTCGGCAATGAATATCCATTCTTCGCCTGGATGAACAAGCTGGGCCTGAGCACTGGCGAAGGCGGCGATGTCACCGTGCTGCAGCAGAGCTTTGACATCCAGCCCATGATCCAGAAGCAGGCCGATTGCATCTCGGTGATGACCTATAACGAATATGGTCAGGCGCTTGATGCGGGCTATGGTCCGGACAATCTGACCATCTTCAACTACACCGAAATGGGCAATGACCTGCTTGAAGACGGGCTCTACGTCATGGAAGACACCCTGGCCGATCCCGCCAAGGTCGATGCCTATACCCGCTTTGTCAAAGCCTCGATGATGGGCTGGGACTATGCCCTCAATAACCCCGAGGAAGCCGCCCAGATCGTGGTGGACAGCGATGACACGGGCGGAGCCGAACTGGCCCACCAGCTCTATATGGTGGGCGAGGTTTCCAAGCTGGTCGATGCCAGCGACCCGGCTCTGGACATGACCACCTATGAGCGTACGGTCCAGGCCCTGCTCGACCAGGAGATCATCACCACCGAGCCCAGCGGCGGCTACACCACAGTGGTGACCGATGGCCTGAAATAGGCCTTCACCGACAAGACGACCAATCAGAGGCGGGGAGTAATCTCCGCCTTTTTGCTTGCCTTTTTTTGCACATATTTTGCCGAAGCTGGAACGATTTGAGCGTGCGTTCTGTTGTTAGGGCACCTGCGTCCTTCAAAAGGCAATTGCTATGAACTCCATCATTTATCTCGTCGGTCTCGTCGTTGTCGTCATGGCCATCCTGTCATTCATCGGTCTGGCTTGAGCTGCTTTTCCGGCTCAACCAACCAACCAGATTCAGGAGCTTTATCTATGAGCATTGATGCGCCCGCGGGCGTCGCCGTCATCGAAACATCTGCCAACGATCGCGACCAGTCCAGCTATGTCGATTGGCCCGCCATCATCGCCGGCATCGTGCTGGCCAGCGCCATCAGCGTCGTGCTGATCAGCTTTGGCTCCGCCGTCGGCCTCAATTTCCTCGACTTCGGCTATGGCACCGGGGTCAACCCCCTTGTGGTCGGCATTATTGCGGCCAGCTGGTTCCTCTGGGTGCAGATTTCCAGCTTCATGGCAGGTGGTTACCTGACAGGTCGCCTGCGTCGTCGTCACTTTGATGCCAACGAAGAAGAAAGCGACCTGCGCGACGGAGCCCATGGCCTGCTCGTCTGGGGTGGCGCGGCCATTCTGGGCAGCGTGATCGCCATTGGTGGCATCGGCGCAGCGGCCTCGACCGCCGGCAACGTTGCCGCAACGGCCACCAATGCGGCATCCAATGTCGCCGAGGGCAGCGCGTCGGCCATGGATCCGAATGGCTATTTCATCGATACCATGTTCCGCTCCAACCAGCCGGTTGAAGCCGATGTGGCGCGCCGTGAAGCGGGCACCATCTTTGCCCAGGCCGCGCTCAATGACGGCACCTTCGCCGAGGCTGACCGCACCTATCTGGCCAATATAGTGGCTGCCAATACCGGCATCGCTCCAGCCGAGGCCCAGGCCCGGGTGGATCAGGCTATCGCCAGCGTCGATGCGGCCCGTGAACAGGCTGTCGAGGCAGCCCGGATTGCCCGCAATACCACCATTATCGGGGCCTTCCTGCTGGCCGCTTCGCTGCTGATCTCGGCGATCGGCGCCTTCTGGGCAGCCCAGAAGGGTGGCAATCACCGCGACAATAACAGCGTCTTCGCTGACGTTTTCCGCCGCTTCTAGAGAAAGGACATCAGATGTTTCGAGGTATTGGACTCTGGCTGCTCGGCGTGCCGATCTGGCTGATCATCATCATAATCTTCTTCGTGCATTAGCCGAAGCAGGCAAAGGCGGGGTGCAGACCCCGCCTTTTCTGTCTGGTCAGTTAAAGACCCGGCGGGGGCGGAACTGGCCGAATTCGACCGACCCGGTCGCCAATACCTCGCCTTTGAAGCTGGCCCAGCATTCATCCAAACTCACCGGCGATCCGGCCCCGGTCAGCAGCACGGTATTGCCATGGCGCACGGCATTGGCCTGCAGCGCGTCGAGCCGGATTTCCGGCAGATCGACAAAGCCCGCCCACACCGGCTTGAGCAGGCCATCGCGTCCCGCCTGCTCGAGCGTTTCAAGCTGCTCGATGGTGACGGCGTCCGCGTCGTTGAACGGCCCGACGGCGGCGCGGTGCAGCATGCTGACATGCCCGCGCGTGCCGAGCACCTCGCCGATGTCGCGGGCCAGCGAACGCACATAGGTGCCCTTGCCGCAGGTGACCTCGAGGACAGAGCGGTCGCTGCCGTGCTCGATGAGCTCGATCGCATCCACATCGATCGCGCGCGGTGCCAGTTCGACGGTCTCGCCGGCCCGTGCCAGATCATAGGCGCGTTCGCCATCGATCTTGAGCGCCGAATAGATCGGCGGTCGCTGCAGGATCGTGCCGGTGAACCGCGGCAGGACGGCCTCCAGCGCGGCCTGGTCAGGCCGCACCTCGGAGGTGGCGATCACCGCACCCTCGGTATCGTCGGTAGTGGTGGCGCTGCCCCAGGCAATGGCGAAGCGATAGATCTTGGTGCCATCCTGCACCTGCGGCACGGCCTTGGTGGCTTCGCCCAGGGCGATGGGCAGAATGCCGGTGGCCAGTGGATCGAGCGTGCCGGCATGGCCTGCCTTGGCGGCACCGAACAGCCAGCGCACCTTGCCCACCGCCTGGGTGGACGTCATGTCATAGGGCTTGTTGAGGACCACCCAGCCGGAAATGGCGCGTTTGACGCGCTTGGGGGCACTCAATCGGTCTGGCCGTCGTCGTCATCATCGCCGAGGTCGCGCCGGACTTTTTCCGAGCGCAGCAGCGCGTCGATGCGGCTGGCCTCTTCAAAGGTCTCGTCGACATGAAAGCGCAGCTCGGGCGCAAACTTGACGTTCAGCTGCGGCGAGACCCGGCCCCGGATATATTTGCGGTGGCGATTGAGGGCCGCCACGATCTCTTCGGCATGCTGCCCGCCCAGCGGCATGATATAGGCATTGGCCAGCTTGAGGTCGGGGCTCATGCGCACTTCGGGCACGGTGATCACTACCCCGTGCAGGGCATCGTCCTCGACATCGCCACGCGCGAACATGGCCGCCAGGGCATGACGGACCAGTTCACCCATGCGCAGTGAGCGCTGGGTCGGACCGGTTAGCTTGTTATCTTTGCTCATGGCGGCCAATTATGCCCTCGCCGCGCTCCCGTCAATCCGCCAGCGTCAGCACGGCGTGGCGCACGGTCGCTTTCGCCCGGCATCTGCCGCTAGCTGAGTGGCCCACGACCCCCTTCGGGCAGGACGCGATGGGGCGGCTGGTGCCCGTCCATGAAGGCGCGAATATTGACGATTACCGTCTCACCCATCTCCACCCGGGCCTCCAGTGTCGCCGAGGCCATATGGGCGGTCAGGACCACCTTGTTGTCCTCGGCCAGCGCCAGCAGCCGCGGATTGATGCCGTTCCGGTTTTCGAACACGTCGAGCGCAGCTCCGCTCAGGTGACCGGCTTCGATCTGCTCCACCAGCGCCGCTTCATCGATAAGTTCGGGCCGGCTGACATTGACCACGAAACTGCCCGGCTTCATGCGCTCCAGCCGTTCGGCCGACAGCAGATGAAAGGTCTCCCTGGTATGCGGGGTATGCAGCGAGACAATGTCGACTGCCGCGATCATGGCATCCAGATCATGCCAATAGGTGGCTTCGAGCGGGGTTTCGACCGCCGGCGGGCGGCGATTGCGCGAATAATAGTGAATATTGAGCCCAAAGGCCCTGGCGCGCTGCGCCACGGCCGTGCCGATCCGGCCCATGCCCACAATGCCCAGTGCCTTGCCGCGCAGCCGGTGGCCCAGCATCGAGGTGGGCGACCAGCCGGCCCAGACCCCGTCGCGCACCAGCATCTGCGTGCCTTCCACCAGCCGCCGCGGCAGCGCCAGCATCAGCACCATGGCCATGTCGGCGGTATCCTCGGTCAATACCGATGGGGTATTGGTGACGGTCAGCCCTGCGGCCCATGCGGCCTCGACGTCGATATTGTCGATGCCGTTGCCAAACTGGGCTATCAGCCGCACGCTGCCGGGCAGGCGGGCGATCAGCGCGGCATCGATGGTGTCGGTGATCGAGCAGACCAGCACATCCTTGTCGGTCAGGCCGGCAATGATATCGTCGGCGGTCAGCGCAACATCGCCATCATTGATATCGGTCTCGAACAGCGTCGCCATCCGCGCCTCGATGGTTTCGGGTAGACGCCGGGTCACCAGAATTTTCGGTCGTTGACTTGCCATTGGCTTCCGGAGTGCGGGCGCAGGGGTGTGGAAAACCACAGCGTTCAGTGCCCATTAAGGATCATGGGCTAGTGATAAGGCAATTCCATTTCATCTGCAAAGCCATGTTTGACCAGCCCTCACATGGCGGCTTTGACCGTCATTGCAAGCACATGCTCCGCCGACTCGCCTTGCTGTTGCTGGCGCTGCTCATATGTGTGCCTGACGCGCTGGCCCAGGTTGGCAACCCCAGCGGCCTCCCCCTGCCGCGCTTTGCCAGCACGCGCTCGGAACCGATCAATGTCCGCGTTGGCCCGGGCACCAAATATGAAGTCACCTGGACCTATCTCAAGGCCGCGATCCCGGTGGAAATCATCCAGGAATTCGACACCTGGCGCAAGATCCGCGACGTCGATGGCGCCGAGGGCTGGGTGCACCAGAACCTGCTCTCGGGCACCCGCGCAGGTTATGCGGCGCCGGTGATGGCCAATGGTGAAGTCGCCCTGCGGGCCAGTGCGGCCGATGACGCGAGCCTGCGCGCCCGCCTTGGCGCCGGCTTCAAGGTGATCATCCAGCAGTGCGACGGCGCCTGGTGCGCGGTGACTGCGACCAGCGCCGGGGCCGGGTCGCGGCCAACCAGCTATACCGGCTATGTGCGTCAGGAAGAACTGTGGGGCGTCTATCCCGACGAGGAGTTCGACTAGCCGCTCAGTCCAGTTCGGCCAGCGCATTGGCGCTCTGCCGCGCCACGCGCAGGCTGTCGTCCTGCCTGGGGCAGCTGGCGCACAGCCGCTCCGGGTCGACAAGATAATCCAGGCAGCAGCCCTTGCGCCGCACGATCAGCAGCGCGCGCCCATCCGGGGCCTCGACGGTCTGCAGGTCGCCCTGTCCGGTCAGATCGAGCGCGTCCAGCCATTGCGCGCAATAGGCCCTGATCACTTCAACCGGCAGGTCGCGCCGCTTCTGGCTCAGCCACACCATCAGGCTGAGCATGCGGTCGGCCAGCAGGCGCCGGGCGGGCAGGGGACGCAGCCTGACCTGGCCATTGACCTCGCCGAGCAGGACGCCGCTCATGGCCTTGAGCTGGGCGCCGGCACGGACGATCAGCGCCTCGGCATCGCCCTCCACCTGCGCGCCCGGCCGCAGGCGATAGCCATCGACATAAATACCGCGGCGCTGCTGGCTGAGCTGCTCCAGATCGGGCACGGCGCCGTGGATATGGCTGGCGATCACCGCCAGATAGGCGGGCTGCCAGATCAGATTGGTCCATAGCCGCACCCCCCAGAAGGCCGGGCCGGCCGCCGGATAGGTCGCGGCGAGCGCCTGGGTCAGTTGCGCCATGAAATCAGCGTTGTCCCCGCCCGGCTGGTACCAGCCGGGGCGCGCGCGGCCCGGTTCGCCCTTCATGAATCCCGTCACCTGCGCCGCCGTGGTGATCAGGCGCGTGGTGGCAATATCGGCATCATTGGGAGCAAACAGGTAGGAGCGGGCCATGGCCCTGCTTCTAGCGCCACCGCCGCCAACTGGAAAGGCCGCCGGATTGACCCGGCGGCCCAAACACTCAGACCTTGAGGATCTTGAAGCGATAGAGCAGGCCACCCAGAGCGCCGCCTACCAGCGGCGCCACGATAAACAGCCAGAGCTGCGCCAGCGCCTGTCCTCCCGCCAGAATGGCCGGCCCGAAGCTGCGGGCCGGATTGACCGAGACGCCGGTCACCTGAATGCCCACCAGATGAATGGCCACCAGGGTCAGGCCGATCGCCAGACCGGCCAGATGCGGCGCGGCTCGTTCGCCGGTCGAACCGAGAATGACGATGACGAAAATGGCCGTGAAGACGATTTCAAACAGCAGCGCGGCCTGCATGGAATATTCGCCCAGATAACCTGGACCCCAGCCATTCTGCCCCAGGCTGGCCGTGCTGCCGGCAATGGCCGCCAGGATCAGGGCGCCCACCAGCGCGCCGGCAAACTGGGCGACCCAGTGCTGGAACATGCTGACCAGCCCGAGCCGGCCGTCGACATAAAGGGCCAGGCTGACCGCCGGATTGATGTGACAGCCCGAAATAGGGCCGATGGAATAGGCCATGGCAACGATCGCCAGGCCGAAGGCCAGCGCAATGCCGACCTGACCGATGGCATCACCCCCCAATACGGCTGCACCGCAGCCAACCAGCACCAGCACCGCGGTGCCGATGAATTCTGCAATAAGTTTGTTCATGACGCTGTTGTGTCCTTCAAGACTTCCCATTCCACATCGCGAATCAGATGTGAGATGTGATCATCTTGTGACAATTGATCACAGACAAGTGATCACCAAGCAGTCGTCACGCTTTACTGTGCTGCGCGGGCAGCGGCGATAGTGGCGCGCACCGCCTCGGTGTCGGTCACCGTGACTTCATACTCGCGTTCAATGGCCGTGCCGCCCATGCCGACATGCGGATTGCGGAAGGTCATCCCGCTCTTGAGCGTCTTGAGCGCCGCAAAATGCATTTCGTCCACGCCGGTGGTTTTCCGCACCTGGGCAATATTGTCGGCGTCGAGTTCGCCGCAGGCCATGATGATGATGCGCCCGTCAGCAATCGCCATGCTGTCCTTGAGAATAGCGCTGCCCTCGATGGCCGTATCGCGCTGGCCGCTGGTCAACACGCGATCGACGCCGCAGCGCACCAGCGCCTCGATCGCTGCGCGATAATCGGCCGTCATGTCAAAGGCGCGGTGGCAGGTCACCGCCATCGGTCGCGCCGCTTCCACCAGCGCCTTGGTGCGCTCCTCGTCGATCTTGCCATCCGCCGTCAGGCAGCCGATCACCACGCCAGCGACTGTCCCTAGCTCGCGCAGCGCCTTGATGTCCTCGATCATCGAATTGAACTCGACCTCGGAGTACAAAAAGTCGCCGCCGCGCGGCCGGATGATGACATGGAAGGGAATGGTCGCCACCCGCAGCGCCTCGCGGATCACCCCCAGGCTGGGGGTAAGGCCACCCTCGATCAGGCTGGCGCAGAGTTCCACCCGGTCCGCGCCGGCATTCTGGGCGGCAATCAGGCCATCGGTGCCTTCGACGCAGATTTCGATCTTGAAGGGGTGCCGGCTCATGAGTGGTCTCCAATTGGTATCGTATTGGTAGAGCTGGTCCCGCCGGACGGCAAGTCGAAACTGCGCGCTTGACAGGCCATACTGGTGTGATAGGTGTGTAGCACACTAGATAGGCAAGACACATGGATGACTTTCATACCAGCCAGCCGATCTTCGTTCAGATCCGGCAGCGGCTTGCCGAGATGATCCTGCGCGGCAATGTGGCCGAAGGCGAGGCATTGCCCTCGGTGCGCCAGATTGCGGCGGATCTCTCGGTCAATCCCCTGACGGTCACCAAAGCCTTTGATGCTCTGGTCGAAATAGGTGTGGTCGAAAAACGCAGAGGATTGGGGATGTTCGTAAAACCGGGCGCACGCGCCGAATTGCTCACCCATGAGCGTGACAAGTTCCTCAAGCAGGACTGGCCGCGCATCGCCGCACAGATCAAGGCGCTCGATCTTGATCTGACAAGCCTACTCACCCATGCCAACGATCAGGGGCACAATGATGAATGAGCTTTCCGCACCCACATCGCCTGAGACCCTCGGGCCCATCGTTTCGGCGCGCGGCCTGCGCAAGAGCTTTGGCCGCAAGGAAGTGCTGCATGGCCTCGATTTCGACATCCCCGCCGGCCGCATCTATGGCCTGATCGGCCACAATGGCGCGGGCAAGACCACCGCGCTCAACGCCATGCTGGGCCTGACCAATTGCCAGGGCACCATTCGCGTGCTGGGTGAGGACCCTTTCGCGCAGCGCGCCAAGCTGATGGAGAACGTCGCCTTCATTTCCGACGTGGCCAGCCTGCCGCGGTTCCTGCGGGTGCGCGAGCTGTTCGCCCTGCTCACCAATATCCATCCCAATTTTTCGCAAGACAAGGCGCGCAGCTTTCTCGAGGGCACCGACATCAGGCCCGAGATGAAGGTCAAGCACCTCAGCAAGGGCATGATGGCCCAGCTCCACCTCGCCGTGGTCATGGCCATCGACGCCAAGCTGCTGGTCCTCGACGAGCCCACGCTGGGCCTCGACATCACCTATCGCAAGCGCTTCTACCGGCGCCTGCTGGAAGATTACATGACCGAGGAGCGCACGCTGCTCATCACCACCCACCAGGTGGACGAGATCGAGTTCATGCTCTCCGACATCATGTTCATCCGCGACGGTGACTTGATCCTGCACATGCAGATGGAAACCGTGAATGACAAGTTTACCCAGCTGGTCGTCACCGATCCCGCCCTGCAGGCCCAGGCCAGGGCACACAACCCGGTCTTTGAGGAGACCCGTTTTGGCCAGACCGTCATGATCTTTGACGGCGTCGACCGCGCTGTGCTGGGCCAGTTCGGGACGCTGTCGACACCCACCCTGTCCGACCTGTTCATTGCCCTGATGCAGCGGCCTACCGCCAACCCGGAGACCACTCGATGAAGGCCTTCACCGCTCTGGTTCATCGCGAGTTCATCGAACACCGCGGCGCCTTTTTCATTGGTCCGCTGCTGCTGCTGGGCGTGATCTTCGCGCTTGTCATTCTGGCGTTCACGGTCGGACGGGTCGATGTTCACTTTTCGGGCGCCATGCTGACCGTCGCGCCGCTGCGCGTCTATGAGGTGGGCTTTCTCGGCCTGGGCATTGGCTGGGCGCTCTATCTCACAGCGACCCTGTTTTTCTACTGTGCCGACGGCTTTGCCGCCGACAAGCGCAACAATGCCATGCTGTTCTGGAAATCCATGCCGGTCAGCGATTTCAAGGTCCTGCTCAGCAAGCTGACGGCGGCGGTGACCCTGCTGCCGTTCACCGTGTTCGGGATCGCGCTGCTCAGCGGCCTGATCCTTTTCACCATTGCCTTTGTCGCCATGCAGATCAACGGGACGGCCAGCGCCGCCGTGCTGGGCGACATCATTGGTATTTATGGCCAGGTGGGCATCGCCCTGTTCACCGTACTGGTCAGCGGGCTGCTCTGGTACCTGCCGTTCATGGCCATGGTGGGCGCCATCGCCACGCTGGTCGGCCGCTGGGCCATCCCCATCACCCTGCTCCTGCCCACCATCATCTCCACCCTGGAATGGGTGACCCTGGGCGGCCTGCATCCGTTTGCCACCCATGTCTGGCGCTATCTCGAATTCCGCGCCGCCGTGCCGCGAAGCGCCTATTCCGACGCCTGGTTCGCCGCCCTCGAGCGTTCCGACGGCGCGACTGTTCTGGCGGGCAGATTTGACGGGCTGAGATTTGCCAGCGGTCTGCTGTCGAGCCTGGACTGGACCCAGGTCGGCATCGGCCTGGTCTTTGCTCTGGCGGCCGTCTATGCGGCCAGCGAATATCGTCGCCGGGTCAACGACAATTGACCCGGCATCCGGCCGCCGCGCCCGCCGGGGTGCGGTGGCTGGCGACTGAGCCGCCCATTTCGGAACGTTCACCTGCTCCACCCGTTGACCTGTATGCCCGCAATCTGGGCAATCAGTTTTAAGGAGTTTGCCGTGTCCGATACCAAATCCATCCCGCAGAACACCCTGGTCGTTGTTGCTGACGGGCACGGGGCAACGCTGTTCCGCACCCACGGCGTCAAGGACGCGCTGACCCTGACCGAACAGCGCAAGCTGACGCCGCAAAGCCTTGCATCCGAAGGTCCCTCCGGCTCGCGTCCCGAAGAGCAGTCCCCCCGCCAGACCGATGAGGCGACTTTTGCCAAGCAGCTGGCCGCCGAACTGTTCACGCTCAAGCAGGCCAACAAGTTCGAGCACATGGTCCTGGCCGCCGATCCGCAGACGCTGGGCCAGTTGCGCAGCGCCCTGCACAAGACGGTGGAAGCCTCCATCGCCCTGACGCTCGACAAGGAACTGACCAATCACAGCACCGGCGATATCGCCGAGATCATCCGCAACGCCGCCTGATCCCGTGTCTGACGCGGCGCCACCTTCGGCAACCCGCCGGCCAGCCCTCACGGTCTGGCTGGCAATTGCTGTCTTGGCCTTTGTCTGCGTCACTGCCACCCGTGCGCAGGATTTTACGCCGCAAGCGCCGGCGCTCGCTGCCGAACCGATCGCCACGCCGCGCCAGGTGCCGGTGATCCCCGCCGCTTCCGACGTCCAGATCGCCACCCGCCTGGCCGATATCCTGCGCGCCACCGGCTGGTTCACCGCGCCACAGGTCAGCGTCACCGACGGCGTCGCCTTTCTCGATGGCGGCGCGGACACCCAGGAGCGCCGTGCCTGGGCTGGCAGTCTGGCGCAAAATACCGAGGGCGTGGTGGCGGTGGTCAACCGGATCGGCATCAATGCCGATGTCGGGTCAACCTTCGACCGGGCCCTCTCCGAGAGCACCGGCCTGGTCCAGACCGCCCTGCAGACCTGGCCGCTCGTCCTGCTCGGCATCGTTGTCATTGCCCTGTCCTGGCTGGCCTCGCTGCTGGTCGCCGCCATGGCCCGGCGGGCGCTGGCCAGTCGCATCGCCTCGCCCCTGCTGCTGGGCGTGGTGGTGCGTGCCATTGCCATTCCGGTCTTTCTGCTCGGCGTCTATTTCGTGCTGCGCGTCGCCGGCCTGACGCAGCTGGCGCTGACCCTGCTGGGCGGCACCGGGCTGATCGGCATCATCATCGGTTTTGCTTTTCGCGACATTGCCGAAAACTTCCTCGCCAGTCTGCTGCTGAGCATGCGCAATCCTTTTGCCGGCGGCGATCTGATCGAGGTCGCCGGCTATACCGGCATCGTGCAGAACCTCAATACCCGCAGCACCGTGCTGCTGACGCTCGACGGCAATCACGTGCAGATCCCCAACGCCACGGTCTACAAAAGCACCATCAAGAACTATAGCTCCATTCCCAGCCGGCGCGCCGAGTACCTGGTTGGCATTGGCTATGATTCCTCGGTCTCGCTGGCCCAGCGACTGATCGGCGCTGTGCTGGCGGCCCATCCCGCCGTGCTCGACCGCCCCGAGCCGCTGGTGCTGGTCGATCAGCTGGGCGACGCCACCATCAATCTGCGCATTTTCTACTGGTTCGACAGCGCCGCCTATTCGCCCGCCAAGATCAATTCGGCCCTGCTGCGACAGACCAAGAATGCCCTGTTGCAGGGCGGCATCGAGATGCCAGACCCGGCCCGCGAGGTCGTCTTTCCCCGGGGCGTACCCATCGTGCAGATGGCCGCTGCGCCCAGCCAGCCGGCACGATTGTCCGAGCCCCCGACGCCGCCCGCGCCGCTGGAAGAGACCAGCGACGTCACCGCCGAGGAGGGCGACCTTTCCAGTGACTCGCGCGCCATCGACCAGAGTGCCGGCCGCGTCCCCGAATCCGAGATCAACCTGCTGACGCCCTGAGCCGGTGTCGAGCAAAAAGCTTGTTGCGAATGATTTGCAATTGCATTACATATCGCAGCGACACTGATCCGGAGCACCAGATGCATCGTCGCCTGTTCACCGCCCTGCTGCTGTCGGCCGCCGTTCTCGCCTCGGGTCCGGTGCTGGCTCAGGAACAGCCTCAACCCGGCCTTCCGCATCGCCTCAAGGTCATCACCACCTTCACCATCATCGCCGACATGGCAGCCAATGTGGCTGGTGACGCCGCCGATGTGATCTCGATCACCAAGCCGGGCGCGGAAATCCACCAGTATCAACCCACCCCCGGCGATCTGATCGCCGCCCAGGATGCCGATCTGCTGCTGTGGAACGGGCTCAATCTCGAGCAGTGGTTCGAGCGCTTCCTCAACAATCTCGGCGATATTCCGTCTGTGGTGGTCAGCGAAGGCGTGGCCCCCATGAGCGTGGGCGAGGGACCCTATGAGGGCAAGCCCAATCCCCATGCCTGGATGTCGCCCACCGACGCGCTGATCTATGTCGACAATATCCGCGCCGCCCTCGCCGCCGCCGACCCGGCCAATGCTGACATTTACGCCGCCAACGCCGCCAGCTATGCCGCGGCGATCACCGCCACGGTCGCCCCGATCCGTGCCGCCATCGCTGCCATCCCCCCCGACAAGCGCTGGCTCGCCACCTCCGAAGGCGCCTTCAGCTACCTGGCACGCGATTTCGGCCTGCGGGAGCTGTTCCTGTGGCCGATCAATGCCGACCAGCAGGGGACACCCCAGCAGGTGCGCCACATGATCGATGCGGTGCGCGAGCACGCCATTCCTGCGATCTTTTCGGAATCCACCATTTCGCCCAAGCCCGCCCAGCAGGTCGCCCGCGAGACCGGCGCGGCCTATGGCGGGGTGCTCTACGTCGATTCGCTGTCGGCGCCCGACGGCCCCGTGCCGACCTATCTCGATCTGCTGTCCGTCACCGCTTCCACCATTGTCCAGGGCCTCAGCCAATGACCGAACTTTCTGCCAGCGGCCTGAGTGTCAGCGACATTACCGTCGCCTATCGCAACGGCACCACCGCCATCAAGCACGCCAGCTTCACCATCCCCCGCGGCTCGATCACCGCCCTGGTCGGCGTCAACGGTTCGGGCAAGTCCACCCTGTTCAAGGCCATCATGGGCTTTGTGCCGCTGGCCGGCGGCACGGTGGAAATCCTGGGCGTCTCCGGGCGCCAGGCGCTCAAGCGCAACCTCGTCGCCTATGTGCCGCAGTCCGAGGATGTGGACTGGAACTTCCCCGTCCTGGTCGAGGACGTGGTGATGATGGGGCGTTATGGCCATATGGGCATGCTGCGGCGGCCCCGGGCCGTCGACCACGACATGGTCAGCCAGGCGCTGGGCCGGGTGAACCTCGCCGAGTTGCGCCACCGCCAGATCGGCGAACTCTCCGGCGGGCAGAAAAAGCGGGTCTTCCTGGCCCGCGCGCTGGCCCAGCAGAGCCAGGTCATCCTGCTCGACGAACCTTTCACCGGCGTCGACGTGCAGACCGAGGACGCCATCGTCGCCCTGCTGCGCGACCTGCGCGACGAGGGCAAGGTCATGCTGGTCTCCACCCATAATCTGGGCTCGGTACCCGAATTCTGCGATCGCACCGTGCTGGTCAAGGGCACGGTGCTGGCCTCGGGGCCAACCAGTGAAATCTTCACCCGCGAATGGCTGGAAAAAACCTTCGGCGGCGCCCTGCGCCACTTCGTGCTGGCGGGAGCGGGCCTGCATGATGATGACGATCCGCGCCACCTTACCGTCATCACCGATGATGAACGGCCGCTGGTGATGTATGGCGAAAAGGGCAAGATGACGACCCAGCAGTCGGGGCCCGTCGAGCCATGATCGATACCCTGCTGCTGCCCTTCGGCTATCACTACATGATCAATGCCATCTGGGTTTCGGCCCTGGTCGGCGGGGTCTGCGCCTTCCTCTCCGCCTATCTCATGCTCAAGGGCTGGTCGCTGATCGGTGATGCCCTCAGTCACTCCATCGTCCCCGGTGTCGCGGGCGCCTACATGCTGGGCCTGCCGTTTTCGCTGGGTGCCTTCTTCTCCGGCGGACTGGCGGCGGGCGCCATGCTGTTCCTCACCCAGCGCACCAAGCTCAAGGAAGATTCGGTGATCGGGCTGATCTTCACGGCCTTTTTCGGCCTGGGCCTGTTCATGATTTCGCTCTCGCCCACCTCGGTCAACATCCAGACCATCGTCATGGGCAATATCCTGGCCGTCACGCCGGAGGACACGATCCAGCTCGTCATCATCGCGGTGGTGACGCTGGCCGTGATGTTCTTTATCTGGAAGGACCTGATGGTGACCTTCTTTGACGAAAGCCACGCCCGCTCCATCGGCCTCAATCCACCACTGTTGCGCGTGATCTTCTTCACCCTGCTGGCCGCCTGCACCGTGGCCGCCATGCAGACCGTGGGCGCCTTTCTCGTCATCGCCATGGTGGTGACGCCCGGCGCCACCGCCTATCTGCTGACCGACCGCTTTCCCCGGCTGATCCTGATCGCGGTGGCCATCGGCACGCTGTCGTCGCTGTTCGGCGCCTATATTTCCTTCTTCCTCGATGGTGCCACCGGCGGGGTCATCGTCGTGCTGCAGACCGCCGTGTTCCTCACCGCCTTCTTCTTCGCGCCCAAGCACGGCATGCTGGCTTCGCGCCGCCGCCGCGACGCCAATATCGCCAGCGAGTTGACGCCATGAACGACTTTTGGACCTACGCCCTCTGGCCATTCCAGTTTCCCTTCATGACCAACGCCATGCTCATTGCCGTCATGGTGGCCGTGCCCACCGCGCTGTTGAGTTGCTTTCTGGTGCTCAAGGGCTGGTCGCTGATGGGCGACGCCATTTCCCATGCGGTGCTGCCTGGCGTGGTGCTGGCCTACATCCTGGCCATTCCGCTGGGCATCGGCGCCTTCGCCGCCGGCATGGCCTGCGCCCTCTCGGTCGGCTTTCTCAAGGAAAACAGCCGCATCAAGGAAGACACCGTCATGGGCGTGGTGTTCTCGGGCCTGTTTGGCCTGGGCATCGTGCTCTACACCTCGATCCAGACCGACGTGCATCTCGATCACATCCTGTTCGGCGACATCCTGGGCATCGGTGCTGCCGACCTGATCCAGACCGGGGTCATCGCCCTGGTGGTGACCCTTATTGTCCTTGCCAAATGGCGCGATCTGCTGCTGTTCATCTTCGATCCGCAGCAGGCCGGCGCCATCGGCCTGCCGGTCCGGGCGCTGCATTATGGCCTGCTCGTCCTGCTTTCGCTGACCATCGTGGCCGCGCTCACTGCCGTCGGCATCGTGCTGGTGATCGCCCTGCTGGTCGCCCCCGGCGCCATCGCCTACCTCATTTCCAAACGCTTCGCGCCCATGATGCTGATTGCCGTCACCATCTCGGTGCTCAGCTCTCTCATCGGCATCTATCTCAGCTTCTTCATCGACTCCGCCCCCGCCCCCACCATCGTGCTGCTGATGAGTACCACCTTCATCGTGACCTTCCTGGTCACCACGACCCGGCGCCCTCCTGCTGTCGCACGCCTGGCGTGAATACTCGGGCAGAAACCCCGCTTATCCACGCCCCCTGACGCGGTCCTAGACTCCTCGGCCAAAGGAGATTTTCATGGACCAGACCCCTCGCCTCTCACTGCCCTTCATCATGCCCAGCCAGGCGCAAAAGCACATCACCCACAACGAGGCGCTGCAGGGGCTCGATGTGCTGGTGCAACCCGCCGTCGAAAGCCGGTCGCTGACCACCCCGCCACTCTCCCCAATGGCAGGTGAAAGCTATCTGGTGCCGCCAGGCGCCACCGGTGCCTGGGCTGGCCATTTCGATGAAGTCGCCAGCTTCCAGGCCGGCGCCTGGCTGTTCCTTGATCCGGCGCCCGGCTGGCAGATCTACTGCAAGGCCGACCAGAGCCAGTTGGTGTTTGACGATGGCGCCTGGCACCCGCTGGCTTCACTCGGTGCCGGCCTGCCAAAGCTGGGCATCAACACCAGCGCCGACAGCACCAACCGTCTGGCCGTCGCGGCCGATGCCAGCCTGTTCACGCACCTGGGCGGCGGCCATCAGCTCAAGCTCAACAAGGCAGCGCCCGGGGACACCGCCAGCCTGCTCTACCAGACCAATTGGTCGGGGCGGGCGGAAATGGGCCTGGGTGGCGACGACAACTGGCGCCTCAAGGTCAGCCCGGACGGCGCGGCCTGGATCAATGCGCTCACGGTCGACGGCGCGACGGGTATTGCCAGCTTTGCTGCCGCTGTTCGCCCCGCCAGCGACAATGCCGTCAGCCTGGGCGCAGCCGGCGCCCGCTGGTCAGCCATCTGGTCGGCGACCGGAACCATCCAGACCTCCGACGCCCGGCAGAAAACCGATATCGCGCCCTGCGATCTCGGCCTCGATTTCATCCTGGCGCTCGAACCGGTAAAATATCGCTGGCGGGTGGGCAGTGCCACGGCCGGTGTGCCGCAACCGGATCGTACCCATTATGGCCTGTTGGCCCAGCAGGTGCAGGTGGCACTGGGTGGCACCGACTTTGCCGGCCACGTGCTGACCGACCCTGCCGATCCCGAATGCGAACAGGGACTGCGCTATGACCAGTTCATCGCGCCCCTTATCCTCGCAGTGCAGACGCTGGCGGCCCGCCTCGCCGCGGCCGAAGCTAGGTCTTGAGCCCGCGCAGCAGCGCCTTGATGGTCTTGCGGTAGTCGGCCAGTTCATCCGCTTCGGCCATCGCCGCCCGGTCGAACAGTGCATTGAGCAGATGCGCCAGCGGCAGGACGGGCAGGGCCTTGATCGCCTTGGCGTCGACCGCGGCAGTGACGCCGGCAATCAGCGTGCGCAGGCCATACCGGGCATCGATGCTGTCCAGCCTGGTCCGGCCGAGCACGGCGGGGGCGTCCACCAGCAGGATCTGCCGCCGCCCGGGTTCGCGCATGGCATCGAGAAAGGCGTCGCCGCCCGCCACCAGCGCCTTGACCGGTCCGGGTTCGTCATCGCCAGCCGTGGCCGCATTGATGGTCATGGCCACTAGCGCATGTTCCTGTTCCACCACGGCCTGGAACAGCGCCAGTTTGTCGGCATAGTGGTGGTAGAGCGCGCCGCGCGTCACCCCGGCGGCCGCCACGATTTCGGGCGTTCCGGTGGCGGCGTATCCCTTGGCCCCAAACTTCTGCCGCGCCGCACCGAGCAAGGCGCGCTGCGTATCGGCTCGCCGCTTATCCTGACTTCTACGGATTTGCATACATGCCACCTGTATGAACTGAATAGATTCAAACTGTATGTATATCAATGGGCGTCGAGGCAAGGCATATGCGCGCAAACCGCCCGCTTTTCGTCTGCTAGCGAGCCGAATCCGGCTTACGGCGATGCTGCACGCCCTATTCGATCGCCGCATCGCGCCCGCCCTTTTGTCCAATGGCGCACGCGGCGACGCACCCAAATAAACCCCCGCCTCACACTGGCGCCGCGCGGCACTCCCGGCTATTTTGCCACTAACATGTCAGGGAGGACTATGTAGTGACCACCAAACGCCTCGGTATCGGCTTTATTGGCACCGGCAATATTTCATCGGCCTATTTGCGGGCCATAACCGGCCACGAAGCGATGGCCGGCTTTCCGGTACTCGATATACGCGGCCTGGCCGACATGCGGCCCGAAGCATCGCAGGCGCGTGCCGCCGAGTTCGGCCTCAAGGCCATGTCCATCAAGGACATGCTGGCTGATCCCGAGGTGCAGCTGATCGTCAACCTCACCATCCCGCGCGCCCATGTCGAGGTCGGCCTGCGCTGTCTGGCGGCGGGCAAGCATGTCTATTCGGAAAAGCCGCTCGGCATCAGCTATGCCCAAGGGCGCGCCCTGCTCGACGCGGCCAACAAGGCAGGTCTTCGCATCGGATCTGCGCCCGATACTTTCCTGGGCGGTTCGCACCAGCAGGCCCGCGCTGTGGTCGACAGCGGCGCCCTTGGCCAGCTGGTCGGTGGCACGGCCTTCATGCAGGCGCCCGGCCACGAAGCCTGGCATCCCGATCCGGCCTTCTACTACGATATCGGCGGTGGTCCGGTGCTCGACATGGGCCCCTACTACATCACCGACCTGGTCAATCTGCTGGGTCCGGTGGCCCGCGTCTCGGCCATGGCATCGCGCCTGCGTCTCACCCGGCCGATACTCTCCGAGCCCAAGAAGGGCCAGATCATGGACGTGCACGTCGACACCCATGTCACCGGCGCCCTCGGGTTTGCCAATGGCGCCATCGTTCAGGTCGGCATGAGCTTTGATGTCGCTGGCCACAAGCATGTGCCGCTCGAACTCTATGGCACCGAGGCCAGCCTGATCGTGCCCGATCCCAATTTCTTCGGTGGCGATCTCGAACTTAAAAAGCGCGGCCGCGAGGAACCCTGGACTCCCGTGCCCGTCACCGCGCCCTATGCCGACGGCAATTATCGTTCGCTCGGCGTCGCCGACATGGCGCACGCCATTATCGAGGGGCGCCCGCATCGGGCCAATGGCGATCTTGCCCTGCACGTGCTCGAAGTCATGGAGGCTTTCGAGACAGCATCGCGCGAAGGCCGCACCATCGACATCAAGACGCCGGTGGAGCGCCCTGCGCCGCTGTCCACCTCGCTCAAGAACGGCGTGCTGGCCTGACCCAGCCTGGTCCGGGGTGACAGCGCAGGCTCGGCTGGGCTAGATACAGCCAGTTCTGTCAGCACCCCGGATCGCCATGACATCGCAATTGCCCACCATTGTCAGCTTCTGGCATGGCCCGATGAGCTGGCTTGAAGCCCTCTCCATCGCGTCCTTTCGCCGCCATGGTCATCCGGTCGAGGTCTATTCCTTTGATCCGGTCGAGGGATTGCCTGCTGACGCCACGGCGCGCGACGCCGCCGCGGTGCTGCCGCGCGACAAGCTGGTATTCTACAAGGGAAAGGGCACGCCCGGGGTGTTCTCCGACTACTTCCGCATGGCCGTGCTGGCCAGGGGACTGGGCGTCTATGCCGATCTCGACGTCTACTGTGTCCGTCCCATTGAAGGGCCGCCCGATTACCTGATGGCCTATGAGCGGCCCGGCTCGATCAATGGCGCGGTGCTGCATATTCCGCCCGACGCGCCACTGCTTGCCGACCTGCTCTCGATCTTCACCGATACTGACCGGCCGCTGTTTGAGCCGCATCTGCCCCTGTTCCGGCGGCTCGAAGTTGCCGCCCGGCGCCTGCTGGGTGAAAAGATCGCGCCCGAGGACATGCAATATGGTGCCACCGGCCCCATGGCGTTGACCCACTACATGCGCCAGCGGGGGCTCGAGCACCTGGTGCGGCCCAGCACCGTGCTCTACCCCATCGCCTATGAAGGCATTCCCGCTCTGATGCAGGCCGGCTCGAGTATCGATGCCGCCATCACCCCGGATACGCTGGCCGTCCATCTCTGGCGCAGCCAGCTCACACGTCGTGGCCGCGCCGACATGCCGCTGCCCGAACCCGGCAGCGCGCTCTGGACGCTCTGTGAACGCGAAGGCATCGCGCTGGGCTGAGGTCTAGCCCAGTCGCAGCTGCTTTTTCCACCAGCGCTTCCAGCGGTGCCGGGCGAAGCGGTAGAACAGCTCATTGGTCATCACGTGCCGGTAGAATCGGGGATGGGCACTGGTGTGCAGGATGCCCGACATAACCCCCCAGGGCTTGCTCTTGCGCGTATAGTGCAGGATGGCCGGATCCATCCCCTCATGGGCAGCATGAGCATCAATGGTGTTCCAGCGCCAGGGCAGGGCCAGCCAGTTATTGCGGAAGATCAGGTTGAGCATGTCCTGATCGTAATACAGCCGGTCCATGATGCCGCGCGCCGCCAGCGCCTCGACCTCGGCGCGGATATCGATGGCACGCCAGGCCGCCAGATCGATCAGCAGCATGCCGGAGTTGAAATAGGGGTCGGCATATTCGAACAGGTCGCGATTCTGCTTCATGTCGCGCTTGCCCACGATGAAGGGGTGAACCGAATCGCGTACAGCGCCCAGCGGGAAGCCTTCGAGATCGATATCGAACAGCATTTCGATGGGGTCGCGCACCATCATGTCGCAGTCCAGATAGATCACCCGCTCGACCGCGTCGGGCAGCAGCCGGCCGAGCAGCAGGCGGCCATACACCACTTTGGGCCACTGCGTGCTGGTCGGCAGATCGCGCACGAACTCGTTGAAGGCGGCATTTTCCGTCAGATCGTACCAGCGCAGGCTGGCGCCGAACTCGGTCTCTATCGCCTTGAGGTCGCGCTCATGCGCATCGGTCAGCGGCAGGTGCAGCAGATGAAACACCATGACGGCGCGGCGCTTGCTGCTCAGGCAGATCGAGCGCATCAGGGCATAGGCGGGCGCCCAGAAATTGTCGTCAAATGTCAGGGCGATGTGGATCGGTGTACCCGTCACGCTCTTTCTCCTTGGCCAAACTGTGCCAATGCCGCGATGAGCGACAAAATCACGCCATAGACCACTGTCTGGGTCAGGATGCCAAACATCGCATTGGTCAAGCCCATGCCCAGATAGCCCACACTGGCTATTCCGGCCAGATAGATCGCAGCGTGCCGGTTTCTGCCCGTAATCGCCAGGGCACCAGCGAGCGGGGCGACCAGAAGCAGCGCGTAGCTGACCAATCCCAGCAGCCCGCCGATCACCGCAAAGTCAGCCAGGTCGCTATGCAGGTGTGATGACGGCGGGTAGCCCGGTCCGGGAGGGGCATACTGGGCGGCGTGAATGGTGTAGTCGATCATGCCATAGCCATACCAGGGCGATGCCCAGAACGCGTTCCAGGCCGTCAGATACATGTAGAGGCGTTCCCCGATCGCACCATCGGTCGATTCGCCGGCCACTACCGCCATGACGGCCTCGCCCAGTCCACCCAGCCGCCCGCCCAGTCCAAGCCCGATGACGGCAGCGGCGCCCAGCGCGATAACGACGACCACGCCGGCAATAGCCATCAATGCCGCTCGGCGGGGCAGCGTGACATAGGCCAGTATGGCAGCGCTGACGATCAGCATGGGAACAAATGCCACCAGCGGTCCGCGTGATCCGGTGAACCACACCGCGATCAGCGCCAGTACCGGCCCGAGCAGGAACACGAACCGTACCGGCCGCGGCTCCAGCACGCCCACCATCGCCACAAAACCCAGCATCAGGGACAGATCGCTCAGATGAATGGGATTGTTGACCAGCATGCCGCCACGGTCGAGCTTGAGCACAACGGCGCCAAACACGGCAATTGCGGCGCCAGCAGCCGCGCCCGCCAGCGCAAAGCGGGCAATCACCAGAGGCGTCAGCCGGTTTCCCAACCTGGTCAGCAACCCTGCATGTGCGCCCGCCAGCCACAGCGGCGCCAGCACCATGATCACCGCGATATGGAGCGGGGTGGACGCGGTGAATGCCAATGCCACCAGCAGCACGATCCCGGCGGCACCGGCGAGTACAATGGCAGGCTGCCGCAGCACGGGACGTGCGCCTGGCACGACGGCCAGCAACACCAGGCCCACGCCCATCAGCGTCAGCGTGGCGATATTGGCCACTTCCGGTGTCGGGGTTGGCAGGGTGAGCCCGGCGAGCAGTGCCGCCCAGGCAAGCATGAAAACCAGTTTGGGCAACAATTTCACAAGTCCGTGCTCAATTTTGCCGGACAATGTCGGTTCCCGCCGGGGGCGTCAACCGTCGCGACATCAGTCAGCCAGCCTCACCAGCGCAGCGTCAGCGCCTGCGCCGCTGCCGGGTCGAAATGCAGGGTGACCAATGTATCCCGGTCCGGGTCATGGACACCGTCGCGCGATTGGCGCTGCAACAGGGTCACTGTCTGCCTGCCGGCGTCTGACCCGCGATACACATAGTCGAAGCAGTCACGGGCAGGCTCGCCCGCCACTTCGGCGATCGCCACCTTGAGATCACGCAGGGCCCGGCCGCTCACAGGCGTGCCATCCTCGCGCCGCAAGGCGCGCACGCTGGGCAGCCAGTCCTGGTTTGTTTCACAGATCGATTTTCCGGCCTCGAACGTGCCATGGTCGATGAAGGCGATATCGGTGTTCTCGTCCCAGGCATTGCTGATCTCGAATGACGCCCCGTGCGGGCCGACTGCCAGATAGACATCCGACCAGGCGCAGCTGCCGGCTTCCTCGAGATAGCACCAGCGTTCGCTGGCGCCCATCAGCGTGGCCACCGCGGCAATGGCTACCGGCTTGCCGGTCTTCTGCGTCGCGATCACCGCCTGGGTGGGCGCATCGAACGCCACTGCGCTCGACACCGACACCATGCTCATGGCGAGAACGGCAAGCAGGGACTTCATCGGCATTGGCTCCATTTCGGGCAGGCACCTGACCATCATAGCACTGACTTGCAACGACAAAACAGACCTATCCAGAGACGGTTGACAGCCGGCAACAAATGTAACAATAAATGTTACATGAAACGTTCCAGCCGTCTTTCCCTCGCCCTGCACGCTCTGGTGCACCTGCATCTGCAACCTGAAGCCGCCATGACTTCGGCCACCCTGGCGCAATGCCTGATGACCAATCCCGTCGTTGTGCGCCGGATCCTGGGTGAGCTGCGCGACGCCGGCATCGTTGGCGCCACCAAGGGCCATGATGGCGGTTGGCGCCTGTTGCAGCCAGCCGACCAGATCAGCCTGCACGCCATCTATGCGGCCATGGGCGAAAGCCTACTTCTGCGCACCAGCAGCGATCCGGGTGACCAGCATTGCGGTATCGTCCGCGCTGTCGACACGGTGATGGTCGAATTTCTGGCCGATGCCGAGGCGCTGCTGGCAGCCCGGTTGGCCCGGGTTTCCCTCGCCGACATTGCGCGCCAGGCCACCCCCCACCCTCTCAATCGCCAGCATGGAGATTCCCAGCATGGATGATGTCGTTATTGTCGGCGGCAGCTTTGCCGGTCTTGCCGCGGCCCTGCAACTGGGGCGCGCCCGCCGTCGGGTCACGGTGCTCGACACCGGTCTGCCGCGTAACCGTTTCGCCGGCCATTCCCATGGCCTGCTCGGGCACGACCACAGGCCGCCCCTCGAGATTCTTGGCCTGGCCCGCCAGCAACTGGCGCGTTATCCCACCGTCAAACTGGTCGACGCCCGGGCCGAGAGTGCCAGCGGCGCACTCGACAGCTTTGTCGTTTCGGCCAGCGGCGGCCTGAGCCTGCCGGCCCGCCGCCTGCTGCTCAGCTATGGCGTCACCGATCTCATGCCGGCCATTCCCGGCTTTGCGGAATGCTGGGGCACATCCATCGTGCCTTGTCCCTATTGCGATGGCTTTGAAGTGGCGGACCAGCATTGGGGCCTGATCTACTCCGGTCCCCATGCGCTGCACATGGTGATGCTCTATGGCGATTGGACCAGCAAGCTGACGCTGTTCGCCGATGGCCACCAGATCGATGCGCAGGCCCGCGCCGAACTGGCGCGCCGCAACGTCAAGCTGGTCGAGGGCAGGATCAGCGTCATACAGCACCAGCAGGGCAGAATCGCGACGGTGGGTCTTGATACCGGCGCCGAAGTCCCGGTCGACGTGCTCTTTGCCCACCCGCGCAACCGCCCATCGGTCGACCTGCACAGTCAGCTCGGACTCGCCCTCGAGGAGGGACCCTTCGGCCCCACGCTGGCGGTCGACGAGCGCCGCCAGACCAGCCTGGCAGGCGTCTATGCCGCCGGCGATCTGGCCAATCCCATGGCCAGTGTCACCCTGGCATCGGGGCACGGCGCCATGGCCGGTATTTTTGCCCAGCAATCCATGCTCGTCTGATCACCGCCAGCTCTCAGGCTCTTGCCAGCACTTTGGAATGGTTCTAAACATTGTTTAGAACCATTCTAATAAGTTGCCCGTCATGTTCAGTTTTATGCCTGACAATCGCCGTGCCTTCTCCTCGCTCTCGGAACGCGAGATTCTGGCTCTGGCCATCTCGTCCGAAGAGGAGGATGCCCGCATCTATTTTGAGTTCGCGACGCGCCTGGGCGCGACCTATCCGGGCTCTCGTGCTCTGTTTGAGGGCATGGCCGCCGAAGAAAACGAGCATCGCCGTCGCCTGCTCGATCTCTATGTCAGCCGCTTCGGCGAGCATCTCGTGCCGATCCGGCGCGAACATGTGCGCGGTTTTCTGACCCGCAAGCCGATCTGGCTGCTCAAGACCATGACGCTCGAAACCGTTCGCCAACAGGCATGGGAGATGGAAGAGAGCGCCTATCATTTCTATCTGGAGGCGGCCAAGCAGACCAACGACGCCAGTATCCGCAAGCTGCTGGGCGACCTGGCCGAGCAGGAGCGCAAGCACGCCCAGGCCGCCGACCGAATTGACGCCGAAGTGCTCGGCGAAACCGGCCGCGACGCCGAAAAGAGCGAGGCGCACCGCCAGTTCGTGCTGACCTATGTGCAGCCCGGCCTGGCCGGCCTGATGGACGGCTCGGTCTCGACCCTGGCGCCGGTATTCGCCGCCGCCTTTGCCACTGGCGACACGCACCAGACCTTTCTGGTGGGGCTGGCCGCCGCTGTGGGCGCCGGCATTTCCATGGGTTTTACCGAGGCGGCTTCCGACGATGGCAAGCTGACCGGACGCGGCTCACCCATCAAGCGCGGTCTTGCCGCCGGCATCATGACCGCCATCGGCGGCCTGGGCCACGCGCTGCCCTATCTGATCCACGATTTTACCGTTGCAACCACCATCGCCGTCGTCGTGGTGCTGGTCGAGCTCTGGGCCATCGCCTTCATCCAGAACCGCTACATGCAGACCCCGTTCTGGCGCGCCGCCCTGCAGGTGGTGGTCGGGGGCGCGCTCGTGTTTGCCGCCGGCATCGCCATCGGCATGGCGTGAGCGTGGGCGCCGCGGTGCAGCGGCAGCCCTGTCGAGGGGGCATGGGCCGAGAGGACCTGTCCCGCTAGGCGGCGCCGATCAGGCTTGCCGCTTTCGAGCCAATTGCCATGGCGGGCGCGTTGGTATTGCCCGAGACGATCGAGGGCATGATCGAGCAGTCGATCACCCTCAGGCCCTCAATGCCGCGCACCTTGAGGTCGGGCCCGACCACCGCGCTCGGATCGCTGTCGAGCCCCATGCGCAGCGTGCCCACGGGATGGTAGTTGGTCTTGACCGTCTGGCCGCAATAGCGTTCCAGCGCCATCGGATCGGCCATCACATCGGCGCCGGGCAGCAGTTCCTCGGCGATCTTGGATTTGAACGGCTCGGTGGCCAGCAGCGCTCTTGCCGTTTCCAGCGCCGCCATGGTCAGCCGCAGGTCCTCGCGATCGCCGAAGAAATTGCAGTTCACCAGCGGCTGATCGGCCGGGTCAGCCGAGCGCAGGGTGACCGAGCCGCGCGCCTTGGGTCGCAGCAGGCAGGAAGTGAACGTCACGCCCCAGGTGGGCTTGGCCGCGCTGACGTCACGGTCGAGATAAACGATTGGCGCGCAATAGAGCTGAATGGTCGGCCGCTCGCCGCCATCCGGATCAAAGAACAGGCATGATTCGATGCCCGTCGTCGTCACTGGTCCGGAGTTGAAGGCCAGGTACTGCAAGCCGTTGCGCACCATGTTCCAGCCCTTGTCCTGGCCGAAATAGCCCGATCTTGCCTTGGTGGTGGCGATCACCGGCACCTCGTGGTGGTCCTGCAGGTTCTGTCCCACCCCGGCGATATCGGCGACCACATCGATGCCATGCGAACGCAGCTGATCGGCCGGCCCGATACCCGAGAGCAGCATCAGCTTGGCGCTGTTATAGCTCCCCGCCGCCACCAGCACCTCGCGTCCGGCTCGTGCGGTATGGGTCGCACCGTCCTTGCTGTAACTGACACCGACCGCCCGGCCCCGTTCGACGACAATCTTGTCGACGCGTGCGCCGGTGATGATGGTCAGCCGTTCATCACCCGCCAGCGGATCGAGAAACGCCTTTTTGGCGTCCGATCGCTGCATATAGCGGCCCCACTGCCCATAGGTATGCTGCATGATGCCCACGCCATTCTGCCGGGCGCCGTTGAAGTCGGGATTATAGGCATGTCCCAATCCCTGCGCAGCACGCAGGAAATCCCCGGTCGTCTCGCTCAGATATCCCGGCTCTGAGACCCGCAGATTGCCGGCTATGCCGTGATAGGCATCGTTGAAGCGGCTATTGGCCTCGATGCCGGTGAAGTGGCCCAGCATGTCGCCATAGGACCAGTCCTGGCTGTTGCCCAGGCCCGCCGCCCAGTCGTCATAGTCCTGGGCCTGGCCGCGCATATAGACCATGGCATTGACCGCACTGCCGCCGCCCAGCGCCTTGCCCACCGGCACGATGGGCGCGCGTCCGCCCAGTTGCGGCTGCGGCACGGTCTGGTGCATCTCCAGGTAGTCGTCGCGGGCCAGGAACTTCATGTAGCCCGCCGGCATGTCCATGATCGGACTTGTCCTGGCCGGTCCGCGTTCCAGCAGCAGCACCCGATAGCCGAACTCGCGCACCAGCCGCATGGCCGCCACACAGGCTGCCGACCCGCCGCCGGCGATCACGAAATCATGGTCTGTCATGCTGGCCCCTTGCCTGTATTGTTGTTGTTGCCGGCCGGATCATCCAGCCGGTTTTCCACGATCACGCCCACGGCGGCGCATTCGCGGGCAATTTCGGCGACAAAATCGGCCAGCATTGGTCGGTCCAGTGCTGTCAGCGAGCGCACGACCATGGCCGTGTCGCGGTGCAGCGGCTCGAAATTGACCGGTGCGATTTCCACCAGCCGCCCGGCGGCCACGTCATCGGCAATCGCGGAGCTGACGAAAAACCCCAGGCCCTCGCCCTTGACCGCCAGGCGTCGTGCCGGCCCGGTGGGCAGGTCGACGCTGGTCTGGGCCAGCCGCAGCAGCGCCGCGGCAGCTTCGGGTTCAGATTGCCACCAGCGCAGCGAAATCACCCGTGGCACCAGCGCCAGCACTTCTTCTATGGCGGGCCTGGCCGGGAGCCGGGCAGCAATCTCGGGCGCCACCACCAGCGGCACGCGCTCGCGCATCACCAGCAGCGGCACCAGATCGACAACCAGCGGATCGATATTGGGCCAGCACAGGATGCCCATTTCGACCTCCCGCTCATGCAGCATGGCCACGATCTGGGACTGCCGCCCCTCATTGACCACCACATCGACCCCCGGGTAATGCGCCTGAAACCGCAGGAGGGGTTCGGTGATCAGGGGCGTTACCAGGCTCCGCAGCGCGGCAATCGCGATCCGCCCACGTTCCACCCGGCGCAGCGCCTCGCGGCCTTCCTGCGCCGTGCCGATGATGCGTCGGGCAAATGGCAGGAAGGTCATGCCCTGATCGGTCAGCGTCACGGTGCGACCGCGCCGGAACAGCGGCACCCCCAGCAGCCCTTCGAGCGCCCGCATCCGCATCGAGGCGGTGGCCTGGGTGATGTTCAGATGCGCCGCTGCACGGGTGAAACTCTGCTCCCGGACGATGCGGTCAAAAGTTCGGAGTTGATCGAGGTCCATCGGTTTGGTTTATCTCGGCGTCACTGCAGTACGATAATTCCAGCCTAGCATTGGCATTTGCAATGCGAAAGCGGCTCGAACCCGCCCCGGCTTGACGCTGTGTGTCGCACCAGCC
>TARA_R110002124_G_scaffold253042_1_pt1 | contig 30968 bp, 29 predicted proteins | sample TARA_R110002124 | Tara Oceans TARA_R110002124 (sample SAMEA4397445) | marine metagenome | biome: Polar Biome; feature: [SRF] surface water layer (ENVO:00010504); material: water (ENVO:00002006), including particulate matter (ENVO:01000060) such as... | depth 5 m
AGTGTTTTTAATTTATCTGTTGCACTTATTACTTGAACTTACAAATCATTATATGTAATAATCTTTAATATTATGGTTTCATTGAATAAACTAAAGAATTTCCACCTTTTAAAATTATTTTAAAAGAAGAGAAGTATTTCTTTGGTTTAATAATAGATTTGAACCCATATTTTAATAACAAAACGACTCGCAATGTATAATAGTAAAGATAACTATAGTTTTTTTGTATCACATATAAATAGGAAATTGTAAACTCATTTTTAATTCTAACATTAGTAGAGCTTTGTCCCATATAGTGTATAAATGTAGAATCGGGATAAAATACGGTTTGGTATCCATTCTTTTTCAGCCGAAGGCAAATATCCATTTCTTCATAAAATAAAAAGATATTAGGGTCAAAACCACCAGAAAGTTTATAGGCTTCTTTTTTGAAAAACATAAAAGCACCAGAAACTAAATCGACTTCAAACGGACTTGTTAGATCACTATTCGTTTTTTTGGAGTAATATTTATGTGGTTTTTGTTGATTAAATAAGTGATACTTTAAATCTATAAATTGTCTGTAACTGTATTTGAATTTTTCGTTTTCTTTGTTGACTTGATAAAGTCCCAAAACTCCTACATCTTTATTCTCGTTACTGTAATTCAATAATTTTAACAAAGAGTTTTCAGTAAGTTCTGCATCATTATTTATAAACGCATAATGGTTGCCTTTTGCAAATTGGTACCCAAAATGATTGCCACCACCAAAGCCTAAATTAATTTTACTTTTTACGAAAGTAATAGGCTTATTTTCTAAAAAATCGCTTAGTGTTTTTTTGTCTTCGGAAGCTGAATTGTTATCAACCACAATAATTTCAAACGTAACATCTTTAGTGTATTTATAAATAGATTCAATACAGTTGATAGTAAAGTTTGAAGAGTTAAAATTGATGATAATAATTGAAATATCCATAGGCTAGAAAGTGAACAAAATTAATAAAAAAACAATGCTTTAAGTTATTAAGTTTTCATAAATGCTTAATATTGTAGTATTCCAAAGCATATTTATGAAGAACATTCAAGTTGGTTTTTTATTATCCTACGATTATGAAAAGTTGAAGCTTTCAATTCCGCCAGTTTATGATCAAGCTGATGCTATTTTTTTGGCTATGGATGAGAAACAACGCACTTGGTCAGGGAAAGAATTTGAAATTGATCCTATTTTTTTTGAATGGTTAGAGTCATTTGATACTGATAATAAAATTACCATTTATAAAGATAATTTCTATATTCCAGAGTTGTCTGCTATAGAAAATGATTCTAGAGAGCGCCATATGCTATCTCTAAAAATGGGTATAGGAAATTGGTTAGTTCAGGTAGATTCTGATGAGATATTTATTGATTTTTCTAAATTTGTGAAACAATTAAGATTGCGCAATAAGTATTTAGAATCACCAGAGAAAAACCCAATTCAAATTGCTGGATTTTTAGTAAATGTCTATAAATATTTAGAGGATGGTATTTTATATGTGGACCAACCAACAAAAGTCTTATTAGCTACTAATTATCCAAATTATAAAGTGGCGAGAAAAACAAAAGAACGCATTATTTACACCGATAATATATTATTGCACGAATGTTTGTCAAGGACAGAGAAAGAATTAAGGTTTAAACTCGATAATTGGGGACATAATGACCAAGTTAATAAGAACTTTTTTGAAAAATGGAGAAGAGCGAATAAGGATAATTATAAATCCATTACAGATGTCTTTTATTTAGAGCCGCATAAATGGAAAAAATTAGGATTCATTGAATCTAGAAATTTAGATAAAATTAAAGATCTTATTAAAGAACGCCCTAGTTTAAGTTTGTCTAAGTCTTATTTATTTAAGAAGAATTTTGGACAATGGTTCAAATTTTTGAAGCTTTTTAGAATGAATAAAAACCACGATTTTGAAACTTATTTTTAATTAGCGAGCCTTATCAAAAACAGTTTAATCATATCAACCTATAATTGGCCAGAAGCTTTAGCTTTGGTTTTAAAAAGTCTTAAAAATCAAACGGTTTTGCCAGATGAAGTTATTATTGCAGATGATGGATCTACTGATGAAACAAAGTTATTGATAGAAAATTTCAAGAAAGAGTCAACTTTTCCTGTTAGCCATGTGTGGCACGAAGACGTTGGATTTACAAAAGCTATTATTCTAAATAAAGCTATTGCAAAAACTGAGGGAGACTATATCATTCAAGTAGATGGAGATTGTATAATGCATTCTAACTTTATTGAAGATCACTTAACGTTTGCATCAAAAAACTGTTATCTCTATGGAAGTCGCGTTAACATACAAAAACCTTATTTAGATGCACTTTATAAAAATCAACAAGTTCAATTTAGTCCTTTTTCTAAAGGCATAAAAAAAAGAACACGAGCGATTTATAGTCCATTTTTAAGTCAATTTTATAAATCGAACCATCAATTTTCTAAGAAGTTTAGAGGTTGTAATACGTCTTATTTTAAATCAGATTTCATCGAAGTTAATGGCTATAATGAAGATTTTAAAGGTTGGGGAAGAGAAGATTCTGAGCTTGCATTACGCTTTTTTAATAAAGGATTAAAATCCAGAAGGTTGCGTTATAGAGGTATAGTATATCATATTTATCACCATGAAAAATCGAAGAGTAGATTAGAACTTAATAATAATATAGAATTAACAACGATTAAAGAAAAGTTAACTTGGACAGCCAATGGTGTTGATAAATATCATTAAATTATAATAGTTTTTTGATTATCAATTTAATGCTTCTCCGTTTAATACGTTTTCATAAAGTTTAATGTAGTTTTTCGCCATTTGTTTAGAGTTAAAGGTATGATATGCATAATCCCGACAAACTTTTGGGTTAAAATTATTGTGTTTAATAGCTTCAATTAAAATATCATTATCATCACTTGTAACACCAACATCATCTGTTATAAGTTCAGGAAGAGAGCCAAGTGTAGACCCAAAAATTGGACAACCAGCAAAAAGACTTTCAATAATAGCGAGCCCAAAAGGTTCGTGCCATTTCACAGTGAAAATAAGCCCTTTGGATTTTGAAAGAATAGCCATTTTTTGTTTATCATTAACCATACCATGATATTTAATCAAAGGATTAACTTTCCAAATAAAACCTTTTTTTAGGTTTTTATAATTCCATTTTTCACCTCCTAAAACTATGAGTCTATTGTTAGTTTTTACGGCTATTTTTGCAGCATCTGCTAAGTTTTTTACTTTCCATGTGGCTTTTCCCAAAAAATGATAATAAGAACGAGCTGAATTTGTTAACTCAATATTATAATCATCCCAATTTAAACCGTTATAAACAAAGGTGTTAAGATTGTTTCTTTCAGCATGGTTTTTAGAGATACAAATGGTGTTTTTTGGCAATATAGAATCTGCTTCAGTGTTACCATGAAGAGTAAATACACTTGGTGTTTTAATATCTGATAAATATTCTACGTTGTGAGAATGTATAATATCTGTGTTTTCTGGAATTTGAGATTTTAAACCCTTTGATTCATCATAAATAATAACATTGGCAAAATTACATGAAGACCCTTTTTTTACTAGGAAACTAACATTGTGGTTTAGTTTAGAAAGTTCATAACCTAAATACCAAATTACGCGCTCTGTACCACCATATTGTAAAGCTGGAATTTTATTGTGTTTAGAAATTATTAGAATGTTCATTTACCACTTAGATTGAAAAACTAATATAGTTTATATTTGATAATATTTTAAATGAATAATGGGTAATTTAAGAACAACGACTGTCATACATAGAACATTTAAAAAATGGAAAGATAAGCTTAACACTATTATTTTTAATTTTGATACATCAGGAACACCTTTCGGTAACCAAGATAGAAATTCTTTAAAGCTTTTTAAGCTTGAAGACAAAACACTAAATGTTAAGTCTTTTAGAGTTCCTAATGTTATTAATCAATTGGCTTATCGTTTTTTAAGAAAAAGTAAAGCGCAACGTTCTTTTGAATACGCAAAACAACTTCAAAGTTTAGATATTGGAACTCCACAACCCATTGCATATTATGAGTATAAGTCTTTGTTTTTATTCAATAAAAGCTATTATGTTTCAGAGCAATTAGAGTGCGACTTAACCTATAGAGAATTGACTAAGGATTTTAATTATCCAAATCATGAAGCTATTTTAAGAGCATTCACAAGGTTTACATACAATCTACACCAAAAACAAGTGAAGTTTTTAGATCACTCTCCAGGAAACACTTTGATTAAAAAAGTTGATGACGATTATGAATTTTATTTGGTAGATTTAAACCGAATGGAATTTAAACCTATGGATTTAGAAGCGCGTATTAAAAATTTCGCAAAGCTGACGACGCATAAGTCTTTAATTAAAGTGATGAGCGAGGAGTATGCTAAATGCAGTAATGAATCTTATGAAACTGTTTTTAATTTAATGTGGAATAATACGCAGGATTTTCAAAGACGTTATTGGAGACGACGTCGCATTAAGAATAAGCTAAAATTCTGGAAATCTAAAAGTTAGTTTTCACTATTTTTTATAAAGTTCTCTTAATTTCGAATACTTCAAAAACGTAATATTTGCGGTCTGAACGCAAATTACCAATCCATTAAACCCATCTAAGAATCCTAATCTTAAAAAGTAAGCTTTAAAAAATGCCCAAGTTGAATTAAAAATAACTTTCCAGATTGGTGCTTTTTTACCATTATCAAAATAGGCCTTGGCAGCAATAGTTGAGAAATATTCCGTCTTTTGGTTAAACTCTGAAAAACTCTGATACGTTTTATGCAGAATATCACCTTTTAAATGACCAATTTTAGATGCGATATGATTTAATTCAATATGGTCGTGTGGATTGATTCCTGCCCAATTAGCTTTGGTTTTATTAAAAACACGAAGTTTTTTATTTGGGTACCAATCAGAATGTTTTATCCATTGGCCACAAAAATTGTTAAGACGATTACAGTAATAGCCATCAAATTTCCAATTAGACTTTAATTCTATTATTGATTTTTGAAGTGTTTCAGATAAAGACTCATCACCATCTAAAGAGACCACATGGTCATAGCTGGCTTGGGTTAATGCAAAATTCTTCTGTTCTATATAACCTAAGAATTTTTGTTCGATGAACTTTACATTGTATTGTAAGCAAATAGATTTGGTCTTATCCGAAGAGAACGAATCTACAACCACAATCTCGTCTGCAACATTTACTAAAGATTGAAGGCATTTTTCAATGTTGCGCTCCTCATTGTATGTAATAATAACAGCAGAAAGCTTAATCATTTGTACGGACATATTTGGTAAAAATAACTATTTTTGAACCAATGCAACCTATAGACACTTCCGTAATCATAAGTACTTACAATAATCCGAAATGGTTAGAAAAAGTGCTGTGGAGTTTTGATGTGCAAACCTATCAAAATTTTGAAGTTGTCATTGCTGATGATGGCTCTAATAATGAAACTACAGAATTGATTACGTCTATTAGAGAAAAAGTAAATTTTCCTATTCAACATATTTGGCATGAGGATAACGGATTTCAAAAAACGATCATCCTAAATAAGGCAACAGTTGCAAGTAAAGGTAATTACTTGGTTTATACAGATGGAGACTGTATGGCAAGAAACGATTTTTTGCAAGTGCATATAAATAAGCGCGAAATTGGTTATTTTTTATCTGGTGGTTATTTTAAATTACCAATGGATATCAGTAAGCTTATATCTGAAGATGATATTAAAACACAACGTTGTTTTGATATAGATTGGTTAAAAACCCATGGGCTTAAATCCTCGTTTAAAAACAATAAGATTACAGCTAAAGGCTTAAAACAAAAACTTTTAAATGCATTGACTCCAACTACTGCAACTTGGAATGGACATAATGCTTCTGGATATAAAACAGATATCATTGATGCTAATGGTTATGATGAGCGCATGCAATATGGAGGTGAAGATAGAGAACTAGGTGAGCGCTTGTTTAATGCAGGTTTAAACGCGAAGCAAGTAAGATATAGTGCAATTTGCTTGCATCTCGATCACGAAAGAGGTTACGTAAAACCTGAGATGATTGAGAGGAATCTAAAGATAAGAGCAACTACAAAAAATGATAAACTTACAAAAACGCCTTTTGGGATTGTGAAACTTTAAAACTGATTTAAATATCCTTTTAATTGAGACATAAAAAATTCAGGTTTAAATTCTTTATATAGTTTTAGAGCATCGCGTTTCATTTCCTTTTTTGATAAACTTTCATACAGATTTGGATTAAAATCTTTTAGATGAACAGAAACATGCTTGTTGTCATCATCAAACATATTCCATGCTTCTTTTTTTATCCAAGGAGAGAAAATAGTGAAGGTTGGTATCTGTAATGCTTTTGCCATATTTGTAGCGCCACCTTCATTACCAATTAAAGCTGTACAATGTGATGTTATGGCTAAAAAATCTCGGAGACTTTTTCCAAAGACTGTAAAGAAAATGTGCTTTTTAGTTTCAGGTGTACATAGCTCTAAAATGGCTCTGGCATCTGCTTCTTGATTAGGAATATAATTGAATAATACCTGACTTTTGGGTTGCTTAGAAACAATGTTGTCAATCACTTTTGCCATGTACTCAAAAGGATAGGTTTTATTGATGCCACTGCCCAAAACACCAATCATAAAAAGAGGGATTTTTAAATTAATTCCGTTTGATTCTAAAAACTGTTTTGCATTAGTTTTTTCGGCTGTGGTTAGATATATTTTTGGATTTATGATATTGGAGCTATCTATTTCTAAAGGCTGTAAAAGTTGCAATCTATTTTCAATTGCTAAGCCAGCATTTGTTTTTGTCACTTTAGCGTCTCTATATGTATGAGAATAGATAAATGCAGTATAGTGTTTGTATTTAGAAATCTTTGTCTTTGCATTAGAATAGTAACTTATGATATTACTAGAAAATTTAGAATACACATCAATAACAACATCATAATTTTCACTTATTAGCTGCTTAGCAAACTGAAATAATTTTCGCTTACTCTTTTCGTGCTCTGGTGTAAAAAAGTGAAATTGATCTATAAAAGGATTTCCTTCAACAACAGGATATGTATGCGAGTTAAGGACATAATGCAATTGGGCATTAGGATATTTGTGTTTTATAGCTTCAAACAAAATGCTTGTTGCTAAAACATCACCTATCATTTTTTGTTGGATGATTAAGATTTTCAAAGTTTAAGTATTTGTTTTTTCAATCAAATTCGAAACAACTTCTTTGAATGTTTCTAAAGGTGTTTGATTTAATCTATTAGAAAGTCTCTTCATTTGACCAATCCATCCATCACTACTAGAATTAACACTATGATTTTTAATTACGAATTGTTTTAGATTAGAAGTAATGTCCTTATTATTAATTCCATGTTCATAACCATTTAAATAATTTGCAACATTGTCAAAATTTAGAGGATAAACATACATGTGTGTATGACTTAAAAAATGTTTCAAATCTAATTTTGGCTCATTATTCATAATCTACATTAAAAAATTAAACAGCCACATCATATTCACGTAAAGCATCATTTAAAGAGGTTTTCTTATTTGTACTTTCTTTACGTTTTCCTATTATTAAAGCGCAAGGAACCTGAAATTCACCTGCCTTAAACTTTTTCGTATAACTTCCTGGAATTACAACAGAACGCGCTGGTACAACACCTTTAGTCTCAATAGGTTCGTCGCCAGTAACATCAATTATTTTTGTACTCATTGTTAAAACAACATTTGCGCCTAAAACTGCTTCTTTTTCAACTCGGACACCTTCAACAACTATACAACGACTACCTATAAACGCACCATCTTCAATAATTACAGGTGCCGCTTGTAAAGGTTCTAAAACACCACCAATACCAACACCACCAGAAAGATGCACATTCTTACCAATTTGTGCACAGCTTCCAACCGTAGCCCATGTATCTACCATTGTACCTTCACCTATATACGCTCCAATATTTACATAGCTAGGCATTAAAATTGTACCAGAAGAAATATATGCTCCATGTCGAGCTACAGCATGAGGAACAACTCTAATTCCTTTTTCTGCATAACCTCGTTTTAGTGGAATTTTATCGTGATATTCGAAAATGCCAACTTCAAAAGTTTCCATTTTCTGAATAGGGAAATACAAAACCACAGCCTTTTTAACCCATTCGTTTACTTGCCAACCATCTTCAATAGGTTCTGCAACTCGTAAGCTACCAGAATCAATAAGATCAATAACACTACGAATAGCATTAATAGTTTCTTCATTTTTTAGTTGCGAACGATCGTTCCAGGCATTCTCTATAATAGATTGTAAATGTGTCATATTAAAAGGTAAATATTTAACCGTAAAGATAAGCTCATAACTGGCCATCAAAAAATATTTTAAAAAAATTGTGACCTATTAAATAGAGTAGTATCTTATAAGTAATTATATGACGATAATTTATTTCTAATAAGTATGTCTAAGAATTTAAATAATAGCTAATTTCGAAAACTACTCTCCCTTTAAGATTGAGGAGTTTTTTTAGAAAAATCTGTAAGAAATTTGTAGCTAATAGAATAGTGTTGTGTCTTAAAAGTAGTTAACATGATTTATTTATAGAGGATAGCAAAATTATAACTTAATTAATTTAAAAACGCTTCTTTTTATTAAGAGACGTTTTTTATTAATCTTAATTTAGATTAGAATTGGTATTGCATTATCTTTGCAAATCATGGGACGAATTTTAGCCATAGACTACGGAACAAAACGAACAGGATTAGCTGTGACTGACGAAATGCAAATTATAGCATCTGGTCTTACAACAGTTGATACCAAAGAACTCCTTGTGTTTTTGAAGAATTATATTGATTCTGAAAAAGTTGAAAAATTTGTAGTTGGCTTACCAAAGCAAATGGATAACACAGCTTCTGAAAGTGAGGTCTATATTCAGAAATTTTTAGTACAGTTGGCTAAAATAATTCCTAATATTCCTGTTGTACGTGTTGACGAACGCTTTACTTCAAAAATGGCATTTCAAACTATGATTGATAGCGGTTTAAAGAAAAAACAACGTCAGAATAAAGCTTTAATTGATGAAATTAGTGCTACACTTATTTTACAAAGCTATTTGACTTCTAATTTTTAAATAAGAATTGTATTTTTGCATCCGAAAATAAACGAATTATGATTTTACCAATCGTTGCTTATGGCGATGTTGTTTTAAAGAAAAAGGCTAAGGAAATTGATAAAGATTTCCCTAAACTAAATGCGCTTATAGAAAACATGTACGAAACTATGTATGGTGCGTTTGGTGTTGGTTTGGCGGCACCACAGATAGGGTTGCCAATTCGTTTGTTCTTAGTGGATACAGAGCCATTTGCAGAAGATGAAGAGCTTTCTGAAAAAGAAAAAGAGCAAATGAAGGGTTTCAAAAAGACGTTCATTAATGCTCAGATTTTAGAAGAAGAAGGAGATGAATGGGCTTTTAACGAAGGTTGTTTAAGTATTCCAGATGTAAGGGAAGACGTTTTTAGACAACCAAAGATTAAAATTCAGTATCAAGATGAAAATTTTGAAACGCATGTAGAAGAATACGACGGACTAATAGCAAGAGTCATTCAACATGAATATGACCATATTGAAGGCATTTTATTTACTGATAAACTATCATCATTTAAAAAGCGTTTAATAAAAGGTAAGCTCATTAATATTTCAAAAGGTAAGATTAAAATAGATTATAAAATGCGTTTTCCTGCAATGAGCAAAAAACGTTAGAACAATATGAACTTCAGAATTTTAAAAAAATAAGACTATTACATAGAATGCAGTCTAAATGTAATTTCAATTAAAGTTATGGCTTCGACTTTACTCAGCCTAACAAAAATAAGATTGCTGTATTGAAATTTTGAAAACTAAAATATAATATGAGTTTAGATAAAATTTTGTCCATTTCCGGTAAACCTGGATTATTCCAAATTGTAACACAGACAAGAACAGGTGCTGTTGTAGAATCTTTAATTGATAAAAAACGTATTACTGTTGGTGCACATAGCAACATTAGCATTTTAAGCGAAATCGCCATTTATACTTTAACAGAAGAAGTGCCTTTAAGAAAAGTACTTAAAAAAGTAAAGGATAAAGAAAATGGACAGCCAACATTGATTAGTCACAAGGATGGAAAGGATACTTTGGAAGAATTTTTCTTCGAAGTATTGCCAGATTATGATGAAGATCGTGTGTATCCTTCAGATATCAAAAAAGTTGTGCAGTGGTATAACTTACTTCAAAAGAACAATCTTTTAGATACACTTGAAGCTGAAGATGATAATACAGATACTTCTGACGAGGAAGAATAATTTTTTTTAAAAGTATTCTAACGTCAGTTTGAGTGATTTTGAGATACGAAGAATCGTATCGAGAACAGTATAAATTTGAAAATTTCAATTCTAGATGCAAATTTTACTCATAATCAACCCCAAGATTCACTCGAACTGACCAATTACTTTAAAAGTTATAACTGTTTCTTTTCTAAATTGTGGTAATTTAAACCATAAATGATATTGAATCTATGTCTGATAAAACAGCTCAATTAAAAGCCTTTGAACGTTTGTTAATTATTATGGATGAGTTGCGAGAGCAATGTCCGTGGGATAAAAAGCAAACCTTAGAATCTTTACGTCATTTAACCATTGAGGAAGTTTACGAACTTGGTGATGCTATCTTAGATAATGATTTAGACGAGGTTAAAAAAGAATTGGGAGATGTATTACTTCACATTGTATTCTACGCTAAAATTGGTAGCGAAACCAACGATTTTGATATTACAGATGTTTGTAATAGTATTTGTAATAAATTAGTTGATCGTCATCCACATATCTATGGAGATGTTATTGTTAAAGATGAAGAAGAGGTAAAGCGTAATTGGGAACAGCTAAAACTGAAAGAAGGTAAAAATAGTGTTCTTGAAGGTGTGCCAAAAAGCCTGCCAGCAATGGTAAAAGCCAATCGCATACAAGATAAAGTTTCTGGTGTTGGTTTTGATTGGGAGCAACCAGAACAAGTATTCGAAAAAGTTGAGGAAGAGCTGGCTGAACTTAAAGTTGAAATAGCAAAAGGAGATACAAATGCTATTGAAAGTGAATTTGGTGATGTTTTATTTTCTATGATAAACTACGCTCGTTTCCTTAAAGTAAATCCTGAAAATGCATTAGAGCGTACAAATAAAAAGTTTATAAAACGCTTTCAGTATCTCGAAAGTAAAGCTAAAGGTTTAAACAAATCCCTGAAAGATATGTCCCTTTCAGAGATGGATGTGTTTTGGGAAGAAGCCAAGTCGCTTTAATCACATTACTGAGAAGGCAGGAATCTCTTTCTAGCTTTTATAGCTTCTGAAACGAATTCAGAATAACAACTCATTAAGTTTGTTGAGTTATTAAATTTTCAATATCTTAATTTTGGTTAGAGTAAACACCAACAACGGTATAGAAATAAATGTTTTATTTGATTTACAATTATCTGTTTTTAGATTCTGTTGGAGAATGACTGACAAATCATTATAATAGTTAAATCTTAAAATTTTCTAAAATTTTAGTTTTCAAAAATCCAAACTCAATTTCCCTACGTAAATAATATATATAGAAACAAAAAACGTTTTTATAATCTTAGTAGGAGATCTTAATTATTATTATAAGCGGTTGTAATTAAGGTTAATTTAGTTTAGTTTAGTTAGGGCAAAACCCATCTGTAGATAGCAGATGGGTTTTGATTTTGTGTAGTTTCTAGTTTAATTATGTTGTTATCGAGAGTCTCATTCTAGAATAATATAATTAAGTATACATCCCACGAACCTTAGACAGCTTAGCTTTCCAGGTGTCCAATTGTTTTTTGTGGCTTTCTATGTTTTTATGAACATCTTTAACTAGTGGATTATCCGATTTTACATTAGAGAAAAACTGAAGGTTATTCTCTAATTGATTAATTTCAGATTTTACCTCATCAATTTTTTTACGGATAAAGTTTTGCTCGTTATCTAGTAGTCTTGTATCCTCTGGATTGGCTAAATTTTCAAGCTTGCTTTCAAACTTTACCATCTCTAGTTTCGATTTATCCATTTTTAGCTTATCAAACACATCATCAATGGCTTTGTAGAATTTGCCATCGATGTAACGCTTGTTTTGTGGTACATAACCTATTTCTTTCCAATCAGAAATTTTAGCCTGAAGTGTTTTTATATCAGCTTTTGGATCTTCTGTTAATTCTAATTTTTTTAAACCTTCTAAGAGCTTCACCTTCTTATCAAAGGCATCATATAAGTGCTGGTCTTTAGCTTTACGCTCGGCATGCATTTTATCAAAATAATGATTACAAGCACCTTTAAATTGCTTCCAGATTTTATCGCTATCGCGTCTTGGCACATGTCCAATTTTTTTCCATTCATTCTGAATTTTCTTCATCAATGGTGTTACAGTCGCAAAGTCGTCATTGTCTTTATTGTCTTCGGCAACCTTTATTAAATCCTTTTTCTTTTTAAGATTTTCGTATTGGTCTTTCTTTAAATCTTTGTAAAAATGATTTTTACCTCGATTGAAGGTTCTAACCGCATCTTTAAATTTAGCCCAAGTTGCTTCGTTAACTTTTAAAGGCACTTTGCCAGCATTAAAAAAATCTTGACGCAATTTTTCAATCGTCTTTATCTTTTTCTGCCAAGCACTATGAGTATTTGTAGCGTCTTCATTAACGGCATTTATTTGTGCTATTATCTCTTCTTTTCGCTCAAGATTTTTTTCGTGAGCCTTGTCCATATCTGCATAATAAGCTTGGCGCTTATCATGTATGGTCTTAGTCGATTTACTAAAGCGTTCCCATATTTGCTCTCTATGTTCTTTGCCAACAGGGCCGAGTTCTTCTTTCCAAAGTTTGTGCAATACTTGTAGTTCTCTAAACGAACGATTGGTATTTTCGTCTTTTGCTAATTCTTCAGCACGCTCTATGATTTTTAATTTCTGCTCATAGTTGTGCTTAAAGTCCATATCTCGTAAATCATTATTGAGATGCAAGAAGTCGTAAAAACGTTCTACATGATGGTGATAAGTATTCCAAGCATTATTGTATTTGTCTCTCGGAATCGGACCAGCATTACGCCATTTTTCTTGTAGTTCTTTAAAGGTTTTATAGGTAGTGCCCATGTTCTCTTCAACATTAAGCAAGCCTTTAATATTTTCAATAATTTCCAATCTGCTTTCAAGGTTTTGCTTGAGGTTTTGCTCACGCTCCTTGTAATACGCATTTATAGATTGTTTGTATTCTTTATATAGCGTATTGAATAATTTTTTAGTATCGTTGGTATAGTAAAAATCTATTTCGTTACCACCATCATTAACAAATTCTTCCTTTTTCTCATCTAGTAGTGCACTAAATTTTGAATTGAATTCACCTTTAATCTCATTTACATGCTTAGAAATTGTCTGAATTTTATGATGTTTCAATAGCGTATTAAATTCAGTAACCAGCCGATCTATAGACATGACGTGGTAGTCTTTGTCTTCTAATTCATGACGCTCTGCATTTGATTCATCCTCGGCATCTTCTGCATTTGATGCTTCAATCTCATCAACATGATCTTCAGCAGCTGTTTTAGTCTTAGTTTCGTCTTCTTCTGTTTTTTTACTTTCGTCTGTCTCAACTTCTACTTCAGCAGTTTCTTCCAAAGCTATTTCAGTTTCTGCTTCAACTACATTCGTTTTAGGTTCGGTTTTAACTTCAATTTTTTCAATTTCACTATCAGTTTTAATAGTTTCCTTTTTAGCTTCAGTTTCAACGTTAACTTTAGTTTCAATCTCAACTTTCAATGTTGCATCTTGTGTAGGAGTAGTTTCTTGAGATTCTACTTCGTTTTTTCCGTCTGCTTTTAGCTGGTTATCATTCTCTGACATGTATCAATTATTTTTATAAGGACGTTAAAGATAGTAACAAATGCCGAAATATAAATGGAAATGCTGTTATCACTTATGTTTTTATATGAGTTTTAAGACTTATTCCATATTTCCCAAGACTTTTCTGCTTGTAATCTTAGCATTTCTATACCATTTATTGTAGTAGCGCCTTTCATATCACCACAACTTAGAAATTTAGTTTGTTCAGGATTATAAATAAGATCATAGAGAATGTGCTTTTTGGTAATAGCATCGTATGGGATATTTGGACATTCATTTACATTTGGAAATGTGCCAATTGGAGTGCAATTAATAATTATTGAATACGCCGAAATAATTTCATCTGTTAAATCGGAATACAAGAATTTAACACCGTCTTTCTCTGAACGTGAGACATAGTCATAATTAATTTTTAACTTATTAAGTGCGTAAGCGATAGCTTTAGAGGCACCTCCTGTACCTAAAATTAAAGCCGTTTTATGGTGCTTTTTTAGATGTGGTTTGAGCGAATTTTTAAAACCGTAGTAATCTGTGTTATAACCTATTAATTTTTGATGATGCGTAATTCTTATGGTATTTACAGCTCCAATTTTAAGCGCACGTTTATTTAAACCATCAAGAATAGAGATAACGTCCTCTTTATAAGGAATGGTAACATTAAGCCCTTTTAAATTTGGTGTATTTTTAATGATATCATAAAGCTCGTTTATAGATTGTATATCGAAGTTTACGTAGGAGTGTGCTAAATTTTCTGCTTTAAATTTAGCAGCAAAATAACCTCTAGAAAAGGAGTAGGAGATATCTCGTCCTACGAGTCCAAATTTAAGTTTTTTGTTGCCTTGTGCGTTTTCCATACCATTCTAATCCTAAAACTATGAGGATTCCTAGAGCAATATAAGCAATTGCAATATAAGTTTGGGTGCTGAATTCTGGTAAATAACGTTGGTAGTTTGCAATGATCTGTTTCCCAGTTGAATCTAAAACCAATGTGCCTTCAAAGTTTGTTTTATAGATTGTTTTTTTCCATGGCCAAACGACTCCAAGTGAACCTATTATAAAACCCATAATGGTTGCAAGTGTGATGTTTTTATAATGCTTCAAGATATAATTTAGGATATGAGAAAATGTCACTAAACCTACAAATGAACCCAATGTAAACATGGCTAAAACTTTTAGCATTCGTATTCTGGCTTCGTTATGAATAAATTCGAAATTACCACTAAAAATATCAAACATGGTATCGTAAAGTGCATTTACAGAATCTACAAGTAATAACACATAGTTGCCAAGTATGATAAGAATAAATGAACCTGAAAAGCCAGGTAAGGTCATGCCAGAAACGCTTATAATTCCACAGAAAAACACAAAAATAAGATTGTCATTTTCAGTTGCAGGATCTAGAAAGCTGATACTTAATCCTGCGATTGCACCAAGAACTATAGCTGTAATTGTTTTTCTATTCCAAGCACTAAAGTCTTTACTGATGTAATAGATAGACCCAAATATCATTCCGAAGAATGTGCTCCAAACATAAAGCTCGTAGTTTACAATGAGATAATCTAAAACCTTAGAAACACTAAAATAGCTGATAATCATTCCTAAGAATAATAAGCTGAGAAATTTGCCATTGATATAGCGATAGAAACTTCTAAAACGACCATTAAACAAAAGTTTAAAAGCGGTTTTGTTAATCCGTTGCAAAGAATAAATAAATTCTTGGTAAAAGCCAGCAACAAAGGCAACAACACCACCAGAGACACCAGGAACTTTATTAGCAGCTCCCATAGCCAATCCCTTAATGATCAAAAACACACGATCTTTAAGTGCTCTTGTACTTTGCATTAGGCTTTATTTTTTTGTTTACCTAAGCTTTCTAGAATGAGGATTGCGGCAAAACCAATTACAATGAAAACAAGCACCATTAACATTTGGTTATCCCCATCGTAAGATGTTGGTAAAATACTTTTGTCTAGTAACGTAACTTCTTCACCTTTAGAATTGATTCTTGTCTTTAACACTTCTTTCCAAGGCCAGATTTTGTTTAAAGACCCAATCATGAATCCTGTTAATATAGCAAGGGTTAAATTTTTCTGATGTTTAAACATCCAGTTCAAAGCTTTTGAAAATACTTTTAATCCAATAAGAGCACCAATAGCTAGTAAAACAAATTTTAGAAATGCATCTTTAAAAAGAGTCATGTTCCCTGTAGTCAATCCCTCTATAAGATTATTTATAGTGTCAATAGCAGTTTGATAAGCACCAAGAATTAATAATATAAATGCACCAGAAACACCTGGTAAAATCATAGCTATAATAGCAATGAATCCACAAAATAGAAGGTAAAATGGACTATCTGGTGAAGCAAAAGGCTCTGCTAAAGTTATATAATAAGATAAAATTGATGTTGCTATAATTGCAATAATAATCTTTGCAGACCAACCTTTTATTTGTTTTGCGATATATAAAATGCTTGCTAATACCAATCCGAAAAAGAACGACCATAATAATATGGGTTCATTGTGCAATAACCATTTTATTAATTTAGCTAAGGATAGAATACTGATAACAATACCAGAAAAAAGTGCTAATAAAAAACTGCCATTTATAGAATTCCAAGCGGCTTTAAAACCGTCTTGTTTACATACCTTAAAAACTCCAAAACTTACGTTATCTATACTCTCAATAAGCTCTTCGTAAATGCCAGATATAAAGGCAATAGTCCCACCAGAAACACCAGGGACTACATCTGCTGCACCCATAGCAATACCTTTAAGAATTATAACTAAGTAATCTAAAAATTGTCTGTGCATTCTACTAAAAAATAAGAAGTGCTAAGGTATGGATTTTTTTAGTTGGAAGCCTTTTTAGAATCCGAAATTATGGCTATTACCATTGGCTTATCTTTTAGATTTGGAAACAATTCTGAAATGATAAAATTATAATCAATATTAAGGCGAGCCGCATTTTTTAGATGAAAACAGCCTTCTTCTGTTTGATGTAATGTAAAATGTAAACCACCAAGACGATATTCTATTTCTGCATTTTCTGGATAGAATTCTGCAGCCTGAATTAAATTGAAAATAGAGGCTTCATATTCGCCTAAAGCAATTAAAATATCACTTCTGTCTATCCAGGTTTCCAATTCGTAATTTCCTAATTCTATAGTACGTTTATAGCCACGTTCTGCTTCTTCGAGGAAATTTAAACGCTTGTTTATAATGGCATATAATTTCCAGTATAAAGAATTGTCTCCATCAATATTTATTGCTTTTTTAATATAATATAAAGCTTTTTGATAGTTTAAGTGCTTCATGTAAAACCTGGTAATAGCTATCCAGCCTTTGTCTAGCAAGGGATCTTCATCTACAGTTTTTTTTAAAAATTGAATTGCTAAATCTTCTTGGTTTAATTTATCATAACAATGACCAATTCGTAATAAGGCGAACGATGTTGGATCTTCTAATGCTAAAGTGATTTTGTAATTTTCAATGGCTTCCTCGTAATGTTTTAATTTTTCTAAAACTTTGCCTTTTTCGATATAAGCACCAACAAAAGTGTCATCGGAAATAATAGCAAAATCGAAAGCTGCATTAGCCTTTCCATATTCTTTTATCGTAAAATATTGCTTTCCTAATTGATGCCAGGCGACTTCGCAATATGGATTGGTTTCCAAAAATTCATTAAGGTACTGTATAGCTTCTTCGTTTTTATTTAAAAAGTCAAAGCAATACACAATGTTATGTAGCGCAGAGTAATCTGTTGTGTCTGTTTCTAAGCATTTTTTAAAATAAATGATGGCATTATCAAATTGATCTAAGAATAAGTATTCCATAGCAATTAGAGCATATAAATCTGCATCATCATTTGGAGTGTTAGACATGCTTATGGCCATAAGAAGGGTGTCGATTGCTTTTCCGTGTTCATCTTGTTTTGACAATACATTTGCCTTTTGAATAAAAACTTCCTCATTTGTTGGTTCTAAATCATGAAGCATCTCTAAAATAGCATTGGCCTCAAGGAATTTATTTTCAATCACTAATATTTCAACCTGAAATAGTCTAAGATTAATTGATGTTGGATGCTGTTCTAAGCCTAACTTAATAGCTCTTTTTGCTAAAGCAATTTTACCGTTTTCGAGGTAGTGGTGAATGATATTTTCGAATTCACTTGAATCAAAAAACAAAATATCATTTGTCTTTAGCATGGATTCGAATCGAGTAAGAGAGAAGTTTTCGTCGTCGTGACTGTAATTCATAAGCGGTTTAATGATTCACTAGAATAAATTTACTCTTATCATTCGCTCTTGGTCGATTTTTAATTTAATGTTTTTAACAAAATAGTTAACATTAAACGTTTACTTTACAAAAAATCAATTAAGGCTTGATAATTAGTGGTTTGAATGGATTAAATTGAGGCTATATTGAATCTAAAACTGAAGTTATTATTCTACAACCTTCAATAATTTCGTCATTTGAAATCGTTAAAGGAGGCGTAATCCTAATGGCTTTAGGTTCAAAAAGTAACCAAAAAAGAATTAAGCCTTGGTCTTGACAACGCATAATAATGGTATTTGCGATGTCTTTATTTTCAGTAATAATAGCTAACATTAAACCTCTACCTCTTATTTCTTTAATATGTTTATGCTGTAGATGTTGTCTAATTAACTGTTCTTTTTCTAATGCTTCAACCATTAAATTAGATTCGGTTACTTCTTTTAATGTTGCTAAAGCTGCAGCTGCAATAACAGGGTTTCCTCCAAAGGTTGTAATATGGCCAAGTTTTGGGTTATCACTCAAACAAGCCATCATTTCTTTGGATGCTGTAAATGCTCCAATTGGCAACCCACCACCTAAACCTTTACCAGTTATGACTATATCTGGTTGACAGTTATAATTTTCAAATCCAAATAATGTTCCTGTTCTTCCAATACCCGATTGGATTTCGTCTAATATAAATACGGCTCCAACATTATTACAGCGTTCTTGTACTTTTTGTAGATAATTATTGATAGGTTCTATGAATCCTGCTCCACCTTGAATAGTTTCTAAAACAACTGCGGCTGTTTTTTCTGTGATTTGAGTTAAATCAGCTTCAACATTAAAATTAATATGTTTTATGTTTGGTATTAAAGGTAAAAACGGTTTTTTACGCTCTTCATAATCCATTAAACTTAAAGAGCCCATAGTATTACCATGATAGGCATTCCTTGCTGCAATAATTTCTGACCGTTCAGTAAAGCGCCTTGCTAATTTAATGCTGCCTTCAATGGCTTCGGTACCAGAGTTAACTAGGTAGGTAGATTCTAAAGATTCTGGCAAGTATTTAGCTAATAATTTAGATAATTCAACAGCTGGTTTTTGGATGTACTCTCCGTAAACCATCACATGAAGATATTGCTCTAATTGTTTTTTTACAGCATTTACAACTTTAGGGTTCGAATGTCCTAAGCTGCATGCAGAAACACCAGCTACAAAATCTAGGTAGACCTTTCCTTTGGTGTCAAAAATATAAGACCCTTTTGCATGATTAACTTCCATAGCCAAAGGGTGTGGTGTGGTCTGAGCTTGATATTTTAAAAAGTCGTCTTTCAATTATTGACCTTTCTTTTTCAGTTCTTCTTTTGGTTTCTCTACCTGCTTAAGCTTAGATTTTAAAGACGAAGTCTTAGTTTTATTTGGTAAGTTACGAGCTGCTTTGTTGGGTTTGTTTGGTGTGTCTTCACCTGCTTTTTTTACACGTTCATTAACATTGTCATCGACAAATGCTTCAGGAGGCACATAATCTTCTAGACCTTTAATTTTTGGTAGTATTAAAGGCGGATCATCTTTAAATAAATCTTCAATAGACATTGGTCGCTCTTTTCCTCTCCAATCAAAACCTCTAAGTCGTTTTCCGCTTTTCGGAAACATAGATTCTGGATATAATTCACCATCAATCTGTTGTATAAGTCTTATTTCTTGTATGGCCTGATCTTCTATTTGAACATTAAGACTCCCAGATTTAGATTTATTAATGCCTACTAGTTCGTTTTCTGCATTTCTGGAATAATAAATGACTTCTGCATTTTTAATAATGTCAATATTATAGAGTTCGTTGTCTTTAAAAAGACCAATTAATCTTTGTCCTTTTATTTGATTAAATCCATCGTCACTCAAGGTGTCTTTACTCACAATAAACGCATTGTTAAAGACTTTTAATGAATCTAATTTTTCGGTTTTAACATTAGATATTACATGAATGGTATCTCCTGTCATTTGGTTGCCTATATTCCATAGAACTGGTTTTCGAGCAGTGGCAAAAGCATCTGTAGAACTAAAGCGACTGAGATTAAGCATTTGCATTAACCCAGTTTTATGGTTTACGTTGATGGAATCTGATTTTCCGGCTAAATCACTTTTATATATTCTGGCATTGTAATAAGCACGAGTGATACGATTATCTGCTTTACCAGTAACCATTAATGTATCTGCATGTAAGTAAACAGAATCTTTTTCTTGAACACTTATTGCGATAGCACGTTTTGTAATAAACAAGGAATCTTTTTCTCTCCAAACTTCTGCGTAATGACCTCTAACAATACTTTTGTTTATGGTGTCAGTAACTGTAATATTGTTAGTAGCAGAGGCAAAACTTCGGTTTCGGTCAAAATATAAACTATCACCTTCTACGGTTCGGTTGTCATAATCTATTCTAGCATTACGTTGAAAATGTCCTGTGTCATTATTAGTGTCGTAAAATCCACGTTCGCAATATACATTACTTGTTTCTCCAACAATCGTTGAAGGCCCAAAAAGATAGGCATGCCCATTTTCTGTTAAGAAATCTAGTCGTTCTGTGTTTAAGGTGTATTCGGGGTTTACAAGTACCACATCTTTAGTAAATTGATACTTTTGAGAATTCATATAGTAACGACCAACCTGACTTGTAATCGTTCCCGAAGAATCTCTCACAACTTTACCTTTAGTATTATAGTAAGCTTGTTGTCTATTTCTGTCGAAGTAAAGCTTGTCTGTGGTTAGTGTAGATTGTGGTTCGGTTAAAATCACGTCTCCTTTAGCGTAGGCTAATTGTGTTTTACCACTATATTCTACATACTTAGCAACCATGTTAATGGAGTCGCCTTGCTTCATTAACACATTACTAAAGGCCTCGATAAAATCTTGATCTTCGTAATAGATAGCCTTGTCGCACCACATATTTACACCTTCGTGTACAAAATGTACTTGTTGAGACTCGTCTCTAAGAAATACCTTGGCACCATCTTCAATTTTTGAATCTGTATAACCAGTACCTGCATACTTGATGGTAATCTTTTGCTTTTTCTGTGCAAAACAAAAGGATACAAAAGCAAGACATAAAATAAAAAGTAGATTTTTTAAAGGATTCAAAACCATATGTTTTTTACAAAATAACACTTATAGGTTAGCTTTAGTATGGGTTAACAGTTTTTTTAACAGAATCCAGATTTTAGAAATTATATAGTCTTTCGGATAATTGTTTGCTTACGATCTGGCCCTACAGAAACTATTGTAATAGGAATATTAAGCTCATTTTCTAAAAACTCCACATAAGCGTTTAAGTTTTTTGGTAATTGAGATGCTTCTGTCATACCTGTTAAATCCGCTGCCCAACCTTTTACTTCTGTGTAAATTGGAGTGACGTTTTCTGCTTCAATATTATATGGTAAATGTGTAATTTCTTCACCTTTGTACTGGTAAGCGGTACAAACTTTTAGGGTTTTAAACCCTGAAAGCACATCACCTTTCATCATAATTAATTGGGTTACACCATTGACTTGACAAGCATAGCGTAAAGCGACTAGGTCTAACCAGCCACAGCGTCTAGAACGACCTGTTGTTGCACCAAATTCGTTACCAACTCGTCCCATAGTTTCTCCATCCTCATCAAATAATTCTGTTGGAAATGGGCCTGAGCCAACACGTGTTGTGTAGGCTTTAAAAATTCCGAAGACTTCACCTATTTGGTTTGGTGCAACTCCTAATCCTGTACATGCACCTGCGGCAGTTGTGTTAGAAGACGTTACAAAAGGATAGGTTCCGAAATCTATGTCTAATAACGATCCTTGAGCTCCTTCTGCTAAAATTGATTTACCTGTAGTTTGTGCTTGATGTATATATTCTTCAGAATCTATAAATTTTAAGCTTTTTAATGTCTTAATAGCACTAAAAAACTCAGCCTCTAGCTCTTTTAAATCGTATTGAATATCTACATTGTAGAACGCAATCATAGCTTCGTGCTTATTTGCTAAAGCTCTATACTTATCTTTCCAATCGGCTAATTCAATATCACCGATTCTAATTCCATTTCTACCAGTTTTGTCCATATATGTTGGGCCAATACCTTTTAAAGTAGAACCTATTTTTGCTTTTCCTTTTGAAGCTTCACTCGCAGCATCCAATAAGCGATGCGTAGGTAAAATGATATGAGCTTTACGCGAAATGCAAAGGGATTTTTTATAATCGACATTTTGCTCTTCTAATTTATCGAGTTCTTTTTTAAAAATAACTGGATCTATAACCACACCATTACCAACTAGGTTTACTTTGTTTTCATGAAAAATACCTGACGGAATCGTATGTAACACATGTTTTCTGCCGTTAAACACTAAAGTGTGTCCTGCATTTGGGCCGCCTTGAAAACGTGCAATAATATCGTAGTTAGAGGTAAATACATCGACAATTTTTCCTTTGCCTTCATCTCCCCATTGTAATCCAAGTAGTAAATCTACTGCCATTTTAAAAATTAGTTAGTCCTTCTTTTTACGATGTCCGTAAAAATATAGTGAATGATTAGTTATTTGTATATCAAAAACTTCTTCGATAGTCTTTTTAATAGATTGAATGCGAGGATCGCAGAATTCGATTACTTCTCCTGTATCTGTTAGAATGACATGATCGTGATTTTTATCGAAATAAGATTTTTCGTAATGCGCCTGGCTTTGACCAAACTGATGCTTACGTACTAAAGCACATTCTAAAAGTAATTCTATTGTATTATAAAGTGTTGCTCTACTAACACGATAATTCTTATTCTTCATTTTTATATACAAAGATTCGATATCAAAATGATCCTCGCTATTGTATATTTCTTGAAGTATAGCGTAACGCTCAGGTGTCTTTCTATGACCTTTATCCTCTAGAAACTGCGTAAATACACGCTTTACAATTTCTTGGTTACTTTCTTCTGTAGTTGCATTCATAATTAAGGTGCAAATTTACACAATTTTATACTCTGGTAACTTTATCAATACCATTAATTTTTTTCAAGTTATCAATAAGTTTTTTTAACATTGTTAGGTTTTTTACTTCTACATTAATTTTACCAGAAAACACACCATCTTCACTAGAAAAACTGATACTCTTCATGTTAACGTGCATGTTTTCAGAAATAAGTTTAGTGATATCATTTACTAAACCTAAGTTGTCTATACCAGATAATGTAATTTGAGATGTGTAAACTTGTTGAGAAGAATCTATCCATTTAGCTTGCATAATTCGGTAAGCATAATGAGATTGTAAACTCAGTGCATTTGGACAATTCTTTTTATGCACTTTAATACCATCATTAATAGTAACAAAACCAAATACTTTATCTCCAGGGATTGGATTACAACAATTAGCTAAAGTATAATTGAGTTTTTCCTCTTCCTTGCCAAAAACTAGCATATCGTATTTAGAAGTAATCTCTTCTTTATGAATATCTTTTGGTGCTTCTGGTTTATAAATTTTATTTTTAATATAGCTAACAAAAGCGTTACTACGAGATGCTGCAAAAGCTTTAAGTTTTGTGTTGTCTATTGTACCAATGCCTATACGATAAAATAAATCTAAAGAGGTGTTTAACTTAAAATAGCCCACTAATTCATTGACGGACTTTTCATTTAATGTAATCTTAAGCTGTTTTAATTTACGTCTTAAAATTTCTTTGCCTTCTTCGGCTATTTCTTTGGTATCTGCATTTAATGCAGATTTAATTTTACTACGTGCTCTGGCAGTTGTAGCATAATCTAACCAGTTGGCATTTGGTTTAGCATTCTCAGAAGTCATAATCTCTATGCGATCTCCACTTTCTAACTCATGACTTAGCGGTACTAATTTTCCATTAACTTTTGCTCCTCGAGTTTTCATACCAACTTGGGTATGAATACTAAAAGCAAAATCGAGTGGAGTAGCACCTTTTGGTAAGGATTTTAAATCACCTTTAGGTGAAAACACAAAAATCTCTTTAGAATATAAGTTTAGTTTAAACTGTTCTACAAAATCTACAGCATCAGCTTCATTATTTTCTAAAGCTTCTTGTAGTCGGTTAATCCAAAGGTCTAGATTATCTTCTTGGTCATCATTATTTTTGTATTTGTAATGAGCAGCATACCCTTTTTCTGCAATTTCGTTCATACGATCACTTCGAATCTGAACTTCTACCCAGCGGCTTTTTGGTCCTACAACTGTAATATGAAGTGCTTCATACCCTGTTGATTTTGGTGAAGAAATCCAATCTCTAAGTCTAATAGGGTTGGGAGTAAAGTGATCTGTAACGATAGAATATATTTTCCAAGCTAGAAATTTTTCATTTGCTAAATCAGATTTATATATAATACGAACAGCGAACTTATCGTAGACTTCATCAAAAGACACTCCTTGTTTTACCATTTTCCGTCTTATACTGAAAATAGATTTTGGCCGCCCTTTAATCTCGTAGTTTAGTCCTTCTTTATCTAATGTCTTCTCAATCACTTGCGAAAATGATTTGATATAAGCATCTTGGTCTTCTTTGGTTTCTTGTATTTTCCCCAAAATGTCATTATAGACTTCAGGTTCTGTGTATTTAAGTCCTAAATCTTCGAGTTCTGTTTTTATGTTGTAGAGTCCAATTCTGTGTGCGAGAGGTGCATAAATATATAAAGTTTCTGATGCAATTTTAACTTGTTTATCAGCTTGCATAGATTCCATGGTTTGCATATTATGCAAACGATCTGCAATTTTTATGATAATTACACGTACGTCATCATTAAGCGTAAGTAACATTTTACGAAAATTCTCAGCCTGAAGAGACACATCCATATCTTTCTTTAAAGATGAGATTTTGGTAAGACCATCTACAATTCTGGCAACTGTTTCTCCAAATAATTGCTCCATATCTGCAATGGTATAATTAGGATTGTCTTCAACCACATCGTGAAGCAAAGCCGCAGCAATAGAAGTTGCATCTAGTCCAATTTCTTGAGCTACAATTTTGGCAACAGCAATAGGATGAAAAATATAAGCCTCACCAGACTTTCTTCGCTGGTCTTTATGAGCATCTAAAGAAACCTCAAAGGCATGACGAATCAACTTTTTGTCTTCTTTAGTCAATGTCTGATAACTTACCTTAAGTAACTCTTTGTAGGCTTTTGCAATGGCTTTATTTTCTATTTCTATAGCTTCCTCAGTCATAGAACTAAAGTAGTAAACCTTTGTTAATGGGCAATGGTTTTTTTGTGAGAAATTTTATAGGTTTTGTTGTCGCGTTAGTATTTGAGTATTAGCAACTTTTATTCTGTAAAGAAATTACAAAACAAAAAAGTAATAGCGATAAGAATGAAAACTCAAGTCGCTATTACTTAGAAACGTTTTTCTAGTTGTTTTTAGTTTTCTTCTTTTTTTAATGGGGAATGATGTTCATGAACCATTTTCCAACCGTCCTTTGTTTTAACAAAAAGCAATGTTATTTGGTCATTAACTATTACGAGATCTTCTCCGAATTTTAAATGAAAGTCTGAGTGAAAAGTAAGGTTGGCTACATCTCCATATACGGCGATTTGTAAATCTTTGGCATCGAACTTAACAACTTCAGATACGGATCCAAATACATTACGCTCATGTGCTTCATTTACAACACCATCATTACGTGGTTCACCATTTTTAAATTCGGTAAATTTTGGTCCGTAAGCATGAAATGAAATGAGTTTATCTAAATCACCATCTTTAATGCTCTGGGCAATAGCTCCAAAAGTTTCCATTACCTCTTGTTTGGCTTCAGGAAATTCATCGTTAACTAGATCTACTTGTGCTTTACAACTAGTAACTATAAATACTAATAAAATAATACTTGATAATTTTATTCTTGTTTTCATAATTTGAATATTAATTGATTCTCGTTAGAATAAATTATTCAATGTGTTACTCTCTAGAATATATTTATCCGTTCAATGGAGAATGGTGTTCGTGAACCATCTTCCAACCATCAGTTGTTTTAACAAATAACAAAGTAATTTGGTCGTTAATTATAACGAGATCTGCACCAAACATTAGGTGGAAATTGGAGTGAAAGGTTAAATTGGCTACATCTCCATAAACGGCAATTTGCAAGTCATCTGCCTCGAATTTTATTACTTCAGTTACAGAACCAAAAACAGTACGTTCATAAGTTTCGTTTGCAGCAGCTCCATTACGTGGCTCACCTTTTTTGAATTCGGTGAATTTTGGACTATAGGCATGAAAAGAGATGAGTTTATCCATATCTCCATCAATAATACTTTGTGCTATTGCACCAAAGGTTTCCAGAACGTCTTGCTTTGCTTCGGGAAATTCAGTATTAACTAGGTCACGAGGAACTGCTTCTGTTTCTTGATCATCATTATCACATCCTGAAATGAATACTGTAATAATGATAAGAAATGCAACTTTTAAATTTGCTTTCATAATAATATATTTTTAATGATTAATAATTTCAGTTATATCGTTTAAATAACTGATTGTGTTTGTGTTACAATATTACTGCAATAACTAAGAAGACGCATGTACTATTTCGTCAAAAACTAGGATTATTTAAGAAATATCACGAGTGATTAATGTTTTTTCGACTTGAAAACGTGTGGGTAAAACATGAAGTTTAATGCGGTATCACTTAGAAAACGTACTTGAGGCAGACCCAAATTCATCTTTAAAAGCGCGACTAAAATAGGATGGATCGTTGAATCCTACATCGTAAGCAACTTCAGAAATTGTTTTGTTAGTGGTTTCAATTAATTCCTTGCCTTTTTGTAGTCGAATAAATCGAATAAATAGAGCTGTAGATTTTCCACTAGTTGCTTTTAGTTTTCTATTCAATTGTGATTCGCTTAAGTGTAGTTGAATTGCCAATTGAATAGGTCCAAAATCTGGTTGAGTTATTTTGTCATAAATAACTGTAATTATTTTATCTAGAAACTTAGTTTCAGAATTTTTGACATTTTTTCTAAGTAGCCTTTCTATGCCAGTTTTCTCAAACTTGCTCAACATTTTCTTTCTTAATAGTATTAACTGATTTATGCGTGTTAATAATTCTGCCTTTTCAAATGGTTTTGTTAAATAAGCATCAGCACCATGACCAAGACCTATAAGTCGATCCTCAAAAGTAGCTTTGGCAGTTAATATTATTATTGGTATATGGTCGGTTAGTTCGTTTGTTTTTAAATTCTCACAAACTTCAAAACCATCTTTTTCGGGCATCATAACATCACTAATAATGATATCTGGTATTTTTTCTAAAGCCATTTCAATTCCTATGGTTCCATTAATTGCATGAAGGATCTGAAAATTACCTTTTAAACAGGTTTTAATATAGTGAGCAACATCCATATTATCTTCTATTATAAGCACTAGAGAAAGATTTATAATAGATTTATTATTAGATAGATTATCGTCTGATGCAATTGGTATAACATTAGATTTGATAATTGATGATGCTGAAATTAAATCGGAACCATCCGATAGAACAGCATTATTTGTTATTGGAATTTTAATACTGAACAGACTACCTTTTCCTTGTGTACTTGCAACATCTATTGAGCCTTGCATTAATTCTACAAACTCTTTAACTAAGGACAAACCAATTCCAGTACCTTTTTGAATTCTGGATGTCGTATTATCAACTTGATAAAATTTATCGAAAATAAACAATTGCTCTTCTTGTGAAATTCCTAAACCATTATCTTTTACTTTAAGGGTAAGAAAGGCATTATTGTTTTCTTGAATCTTATCTATTTGTATATAAATTTCACCTTTTTTCGAAGTAAATTTTATAGCATTCGAAATTAAATTGGTAACAATTACAGTGAATTTAGTTACATCTAAATCCATTTCGAGATGTTCTATATTGCAACGCACAGAAAAATTAATGTTCTTTTCTTCGGCAAGTGAATGAAAACTTTGAGTTAAATATTTTATAAAAGGAATAATATCAGCTTGAACGATATTCAATTCCATATTACCACTTTCAATCTTTGCTAAATCTAACATCTCATTTATTAAGCTTAATAGACCATCACTATTTCGATCGATGATGTCTAATGAGTTTTTAAGATTTTCATTTTGTTTGTTTCCTAGATTTGATTTAATTGTACTAGTCATTCCTTTTATCACAGTTAGAGGTGTTCTAAATTCATGGGTAATATTGGTGAATAGTGCATTTTTTAATTGATCTACTTCTTTTAGTCTTCTGCTTTCTGAATCAGCTATTTTTTTAGAAAGTTGAAAACGGTAAATTCTTTCAGTCAAGAAAGCAATTACAGCAATATAAATTAGATAAGCCCACCATCTTGTCCACCAAGCAGATTTTATTGTAAACGATATTGTTTCAGGTATTTCACTCCAAACACCATCACTATTAGAGGCTTTTACTTCGAAAGTATAATTATCTGGAGGTAAATTGAAATACCGAGCAGTGCGTTCAAAACCTGCATTTATCCACTCATTATTAATAGGTTTTAATTTATATTGAAATAAGTTTTTTTCTGAATTACTAAATGCAGCGCGTAATATTTAAAGGAGATGTCATTCTGTTTGTGTGAGAAGACTAACTCATTAGTATTTCTTTTTCCTGTTAGATAATTTTTATCAGAAATTAATAACTCACTTACATCTATTTGCGGTGGATAAGGATTACCAATAACTTGACTTGGATAGAAAGAAACTAAACCATTATTAGATCCCAAAAATATTTGATTATCACTTGTTTTAAATATACTTGTATTATATCTGCCTTTTAGTAAACCAATAGAAGTGATTTTACCAGATCTAGAATCAAATTTTGCAGGTCCAATTCGCGTTTGAACCCAAAAAACACCTTCATCACCTTCAACGATATCTAAGCCATTAATACTTGGCAATCCATCCTTTTTAGTGTATTGATTATAAGTGCCTGTTGTTGGATTTAAATGCACTAAACCTTTTTTCCAAGTGCTTATTAAATATCAACCTTGTTCATCGATTAATATGTTGAATACTTTGAATCCTTTAAGATATGGATTGAATGTGTTTTCTTCGCGATTGTATAAATATAAGGTGCCTTCATCTTTAAAATCTGATGCCCAAATATCTCCATTGGAATCTTTACGAACTATATTGATAATGAGATCCTCAGATGCATCAATGTTATGATTTAACTTGAAATGTTTAAACTCTTTCTTTTCCTTATCAGAACGAAATATGCCACCTGTACCACCGCTTACCCATAAATATCCCTCAAAATCTTCGCAGATAGAATAAGGGGAGTAACTAAAACCTTCTTTTCCGTCATCATCTCGTGTTAATTTAAAATGCTCGAAGGTCTCCGAGGCTATATCCATCCGATCTACACCGCCATCACCAGATCCAATACCTTCAGAGCCACCAACTCCTAAACCTAACCAAAGTGTAGTTTTGTTTTCTTGATAAATATATCGCACCCAATTATGTCCAATACTTTTACTATTATCTTTATCATGTATGTATTTTGTGATCTCATTCGTTTTCAAATTCAATTTACCAAGCCCTTGTTGTAAAGATTCAATCCATAGAATTCCGGGATTCAAAACTGATTCATAAGCGGCTTCAACATTAATAAAGTTTGTGTTTAAATTATACTTTCTTTCTAAGGGGTCTGTTTTAAAGAGGCCAGCTCCCATAACACCACCAATCCATATATTACCTTGTCTGTCTTCATAAATAGATTGTAATACTTCAGGGTTAACAAGGTTAAAATCATAATTTTTAAAAGTATTAGTTGTTGTATTAAAGTAATTTATTCCTTTTCCAGTTGTACCAATCCAATAATCTCCCTTTTGATCTTGATGTATTATTTGAACGAATGGATCGTTACCCTCTACTTTTTCTTTTGCATTGGGTGCATGCATTTGGTTGGGGTTATTTTGATTGGAGTTAATTCTTATTAATGATTCACTTTGTGCATCGTATATATGAAGCCCAGATAGGTATGTGCCAATTAGTATTTTGCCTTGTTATCTTCGTAAAGAGCGCTAATACGATTATCTAATAGATTTTTAGGATTTTCTGGCTCATTTAAAAATTGTTTAATAGCACCTGTGTCAATATTAAATTGAATTAAGCCTAAACTGTTTTCAGGCAAAAAAGAGTGTGTTCCTATACATAAATTATTATTTTGATCGACTATTAAATTAGTAATACTTGTTTCCGTAAGATTTATCGATTCTGAAGGGGCATTGAGAAATTGGGTAATGCTATTATTTTCTTTAGTGTATCTATATAATTCCCCATTTTGAGTTCCAAACCAAAGATCTTGATTTTTATCTTCAGTAATCGACAGCACACTAGTTAGATGAGTGTCAATATCAATGGAAGGATATCTATAGATGCAATCGCAATCTGGATTATACTTGCTTAAACCAGAATTTGAGCCTATCCAAATATCGCCTTGAGAATCTACAAATAATGCTCCAACTTCACCTATAATAATAGAAGCATCGTTTACCTTCTTGTTATATTTTTTACCCTCAATACCATTATACTTAATTAATCCCAAATTTGTTGCCATCCAAATATAACCTTGGTGATCTTGGACTATTTTTGAGACATCATAAACTTCTTCGCCTTCTATTTCTATGAATATTTTTTTGAATTCAATTTCATTTTTCTGGGCGTTTGAAATATACAAATTGAAGAAAGTAAAAATGAAAATGAAATAATTATAACTGAAATTAATAGCATTTATGCTATGGAGTGAACTGATTAGTATTTTT
>TARA_R110002124_G_scaffold173690_5_pt1 | contig 30694 bp, 36 predicted proteins | sample TARA_R110002124 | Tara Oceans TARA_R110002124 (sample SAMEA4397445) | marine metagenome | biome: Polar Biome; feature: [SRF] surface water layer (ENVO:00010504); material: water (ENVO:00002006), including particulate matter (ENVO:01000060) such as... | depth 5 m
GCGATCAGGCCCCGGCGTTGCGATAGCCGAAGCGGAAGTCCTGGGCAGCGACGCCGAAATCGTGTTCCAGCTGGACCTTGACGCCCTGCTGGCCGAACTGGTCCTCGACGCGCAGGCGCGGGGCGGAAAATCCGTCCAGCAGGCCCCAGGTCCAGTTCGTGCCGTAGCGCGGATCCGCATACAGTTCCCAGGCATTGCCGGTCAGCTGGCCGCCGACGACCAGTTCCAGCTTGCCCGAGAACGGGTTGGCCTTGGCCACATCGTTGGCGATGATGGCCGTCAGGGCCATTTCCGCCTCGGTTTCCTTGTCCGGCGACACCAGCAGGATGGCGGCGCTGTGGCCCATCTGCTGGCCCGAAAGGTTCTTCTGCTTGCGCAGGGCGGCCCGACCGATGCCCAGGTTGGCCGTATTGATGACCGTGCCGGACGACGTATAGTTGGCGTGGGTGGTGTGGAACACCGCCAGGCCGTCCTCGTTCAGCACCGGACCGACGCCCGAGGACACGCCCTTCATGGCAAAGAAGGTCAGTTCCTCGAACAGGGCGACCTGGTCGCCCTGGCTGCCAAGGATCTGGTCGATGGCCCCCAGGTTGTCGTTCACCAGCAGCTGGCGCGACAGGCCGAAGCCGATACCGTAGGGGCGGACATAGGCCGTTTCCTTCTTCTCGCCGAAGGTGCCCTGTTTGATCTCGCCGGTCTCGCTGACGCCCTGCAGCTGGGGGAAGTCCCCGGGCCGCAGCACGTCATGGGCACGGAAGTCCATAAAGGTCATCTGGCGCGCGATCCGGCGATAGACCGGGGTCGCGACCTGATAGTTTTCCTGCAGGCGGGAATTCAGCGCACCCGACAGCAGGATCGGGAAATCACTCGTGGTGTGGAAGGCGCGGGCATACAGGTCGATCCGCTCGGCCGCGGTGCGCGGCATGGTGCGCTCGCCCAGCGAAAGGGCGGCCAGTTCAGACAGGCTGTGACGCTGGTACGGCTCGGCCGCCGTGCGGGCCGCGCGGCCCGCATCGGTATCGGCGAACTCGGGCGCACCGGACGAACGGCGCAGGCCGGCCAGGATCGCCGCCGGAACACCGGAGCGAACCCGGTCGCGATCCTCGACCACGACCCGGGCGGCCGAACCGGCGGCCACCGGGGCGGTTTCGCTGCGCTGGCGTTCGGCGGCGGCGGTCAGGACGGCGGAACGCGCCGTCTCGACGCCGATCTCGCCGCGCTCATTCTGGGCCATCAGTTCGCGGGCGCGATCCTCGACCCCAAGGCTGCGCGCCTGGTCGATGAAGGCGACCCCGTCGGTGGCGCTGAAGCGGACAACCATCGGCGAGGCAGAGACCGGAGCGGCGGGCGAAGCGGCAGGCGTTTCAGCGGCGCGGGTCGCAGGGTCAGCCGATGCGGCGGCCGGGGCCGCCGGGGCCGCCGGGGCACCGCCACCGGCATCCGTGTTGGGCTCGAACGCCGCACGGGCGGCACCGAAGGCGGCGGCGGCCAGGCCGCCCAGAGTCAGGGAACGTCTCATGTCTTCATCCTCATCAGGGGTGGCGGGAACGCCGGGGGTTTCGTGAGATTGGCCGGAAACAGGGGCCGCCGACCGGACACCGGCCTTCGCATCGGCGGGAACGGGCACCCAGCTGGCCTCCAGGAGTTCCCAGGAGGTCGCGCGCCAGGTTTCATGGTCGTTCGCGTCGACCGTGATCATCGTCCAGGCCGTGACCCGGTAGCCGATCGAGATCCCGCGCAGTTCGCCACGCGCGACCATGCCCTCGGCCTTGCGGCCGGGGTCGGTGTCGGCAAAGGAGACCAGGCCGATCAGGTCCTGGCCCTCGATCCGGACGGAAACGACGCGGCCCAGGATGCTGTCGATCCGGCGATCGTCATGCGTGTCCAGCAGCGGGCACTGGCCGGCGATGACGCGGGCCAGGTCGATCGCCGTGGCCGAGATTTCCAGTTCCTCGGTAAAGGACCAGCGCCGGACCGGCGCACCGGTCGACAGCACCACCTCGACCGTGCGGGCCGTCGCGTCATAGGTCGTCGGCACGAAGGTCGCGAACCGGGCGGCGGTATGATTGGCCGGCGGCGATCGGCGCTCGGCCGCACCGGCGGCGGCGCGGGTAGCCGCATCAGCGGACGGTGTGCCGGACGGGTCGTCGCGGGTCAGAACGGGGCGCGGCAGGCCGGGAAGGGTGCGGGACATGGGCGAATTCCTCGGGTCTAGTCGGCGGTGGCCGGCTTGGGGGCCAGATAGCCGGTGGCGGCCTGCAGCACGCCGGAATCGGTCAGGCGGCGCGGGTCGGTTTCCAGGGCCAGACCCAGCTGATCGATCTGGACATTCAGAGCCGCGATTTCGTTCAGATGGTCCGTGGCGTTGATGCCGCGTTCGGCCAGGGCCTTGGCCAGCAGTTTCAGGCCGCTGCGGATCTCGATCACCTCGGCCAGCAGATCCTTGACCGGGTCGGCGTGACGCCGGACCGGCAGGGCCCATTTCGCGCGGACATCGAGGAAGCGGCGGTCGCCGGTTTCCAGCGCCAGGCGGCGCATCCGCCGATCCAGCGCCGGCTGGCACATCAGCGGGATGATCACATTCTGCTGGTCGTCATCCAGCAGACCCCACTGGGTCAGCAGGGCGGCGCGCAGGCCGGAATAGTTGGCCTGGGACACGTCCCCGGTCAGCACGTGATAAGGCACCATACTGGCCGAGACGGCGGCCAGCTGCTGGCGGATGAAATCGGTGCCGTCGGCACTGGCGGCGGGAATCAGGCTGGTCGCCGTCTCGCCCCGCTTCAGCCGGGTGATCATGCCCGGGCGCAGGGTTTCGACGTCGGGGCGGTCGTCGCCCTGGGTCGCGACCTCATTGGTCAGGGGCGAACCACTCTCGCCCTCGCCGGGCTGGATGATCAGGGCGACACAGGCCGCCACCTTTTCCTTCAGACGGCGGGCGTCCTCGATATCGGCGATGTCGCGCAGCGTCATCATCAGCGGGGCCAGGCGCGAGATCCCGCGGGTCTGGCCGTGGCGCAGCGCCTCGAACAGGTGATCGACGTGCTGGGCCGGGATCCGTTCCGACTGGCGCGACCCGGTGAAGGTCAGGTCGCCGGGGTGCTGCCGGAACAGCCAATAGGCCGACCGCTCGCCATCGGCGTCGAATTCCACCCCCTGGACGATGCGCGCCCCGGCGGCGACCATGATCCGGCCTTCGTCCAGGTAATCGCCTTCCAGCCCCATGACGCGGCCGTCGGGGCCGGATCCGTCCGGCCGCCACAGCGTCAGGGACTCGCCGGCACCGTACAGACCCCGAACACACAGGCGGCCGTGGCCATACCAGTCATTCTGGCCGGCGACCCGACCCTCGGCCCAGCGATCCCAGGCCGACTGGGCCGCACTGGCGATCGCCGGTTCGGGGTGGGTGATCATCGGGGCGATACCGTCGCCCCAGGCGGCCGCCGTCATCTGGCGCAGGCCGGCGGCGGCGTATTTGTTGTTGCGCACCAGGTCGTGGGAACTGGCGGAAAGGACGGCGCGCGCCCCCTCGTTTTCACGGTCGGCACTGGTCTGGGGCCGTTTCCAGCCCTGGGTGCGACGCCCGCGCGAGGCCGCGTCAAAGCCGCGGATCTGTTCGGCGGCGATCCGGGCCGTCATCCGCCGCACCGCCAGTCGCGGGGCGATCGGCAACAGGGCGCTATCGATCAGATCTCCGAATTTCATCTGGATCACTCCGGCGCAAAGGCGGCGACCGTCGAGGCCGATCGACGGTTCGGGCTGGCGGCGGCAACCGCCTTGCTCCGGAAATAGTCCAGCGCCCTCAACACCTCGGCCAGCGACCGATAGGTGACCCGCTCGCCGTCCGACTCGACCGTCAATTCACCGCTGGACGCGGCGGCCTCAAGGGCGGCGATTTCGGTGACGTAATCGGGTGCGGCCATCAGAAATAATCCTCCCCGGGATCGACGAAGCCGCCCGGGGCCGGGGCGGGCGGTTCACGTCTGGCCGCGACCGGCGAGGCCGGGGCCGTCAATCCGGATCCGGCCAGCAGGTCGCCCTGGTCGGGGCTGGCCGAGGCATAGCGTTCGCTGCGCAGCCGGGCCCAGTCGGCCTCGGTCAAGGTGTCCAGCATCAGCTTTTCGGCGGCGGCGATATTATAGACCCGGCAGTCCAAATAGTGGTTTTCGCGACCCGGCAGCGGCTTCCATTTCTTCTTCGGATAGCCGTGCTCAACCACCGTGACGACGGTCTCGGCCGTGGCCATTTCAAACCATTCGTCGGCGGTGTCGCGGCTGAAATGGCACAGGCCGCGCGGGCGGTGATCGACCGGCAGTCCGGTCTTTTCTTCCTCGGCCGCGACCTCGAGCGTCTGGCGCAAAAAGCCGTAGAACATCGATTTCACGCTATCGACGCCGACCAGATAGGCCTTGTCCTCGGCCTTTTTCGACTTGAACCCGGCGCGACTGCCCTGGCGTTCGTATCGCTGGGCCTCGCCCCGGCCCAGGATCGGCCGCATCCAGCCAGACCGGCCGAACACCATCAGCCGGTTCGGTCGGCGGCGGCAGTAATCCTCGACCGCCAGGGTGTGATAACCGCCGTCGACACATTCCTGGTCGACGGTCAGGGCCTTGCCGCCCGGGAAGGCGATCGGCGTTCGCGACAGCCGGTCCAGATCGACCCAGGCCCCCTCGCCCGCCACGTCGGTCTTGCCGGGGATGAAGGTCTGGAACAGCGACCAGGATTCGGCGTTCTCGGCCCAGCCGACAATCTCGGTATAGAGGCCGTCACCCTGGACGTCGGTGGCCATGGTCAGAACAACCGGCCCCGCCGGCATCTGGCCCGTGCCCCAGTCCTGCGACCGCAACAGCTTCAGCCGTTCATGGTCCGGGGTCGATCCGCGCAGCTCGAACGCCGCGCCCCGGGTCAGCATCGTCCAGCCCATCAGCTTGAACTGGTCGCCGCGGCAGGCCACGAACTCGACCGCCATATCGCCCCAGGTCTGGAAGCTGGTCAGCATCCCGTCGATGTCGAACCCGCGTTTGACGCTGGCCGGCATCCGCGCGCGCAGCGCCTGGAACGTCTCTTCGTCCAGCACCAGCGGCACCGCCTCGCCGTCGATCGTTTCCGACAGCCAGCAGTCGGCGCGGATCATCGACAGCTTCTGCCAGTGGTGGATCTCGGCCCCGCAACAGCGGGGGGTCAGGGTGGCATCCTCCGGATGGCCGTCGGGCCATTGAATGTCGCGTTCTCCGTCCGGCTGGGGATCCCAGACGATGACGAACCGGGCGGCACAGTGCGGGCAGACGTAGTAGGGACGGCGGCGGTCGACGTCGTCGGCCATGATGGCCGCATCGATCTTGCTGGCCCCCTTGATCGTCGGGGTCGAGATCTTGGCCCGTTTCGACAGGCCGCGGCGGCGGTACACCTTCAGCCGCTGGTCAACCATCGATTCCGGCGAGCCCTGGCCGTCCAGGTTGTCCGGGAATTGATCCAGATCATCCTCGACGGCGTAGCGCATGGTGCGCGACCGCAGCCCGGCCGCCGAATTCGCGCCGGCCAGGGCGACATAGGACGATGAATTCTTGAACCGCAGTTTGTTCTTCGTCGATCCGTCGCCGGTCGCCTCGCCCAGGGCGCGGATCGTGCCGCCACGTTCCGGGTCCAGCCGAGGCGTCGCCTCGATCATCGGCCATAGCTTTTCCGCCGACCATTCCAGCCCCGCCTTCAGCGTGGCCTGGACGAACAGCATCGGCCCGGGGGCCAGGTCGCTGATATAGCCGATCCAGTTTTCGACCGCCGCGGTGCCGCCCGACTGGGCGCATTTGCGCAAAATCACTTCCTCGCACGGATCCTGTGGCGACAGGGCGTCCATGATCTCGACCAGATAGGGCGCGGTTTCGTGCCGCCACCGCCCCGGGATCGGCGCGTCGTCGCTGAAGCGCCGGTACCGCACCGCCCATTCCGACACCAGCATCCGCTCGGCCGGGCGAAACCCGGCGGCGAAGGCCAGATCCAGCTGGGCCGCATTGGCCTGCAGGATCGCGCCGGCATCACCCAGGGCTTCAAGGTCGAACGCCATCAGCCCGCCGCCTCCTGATCGTCGTCGCCCTCCCCGTCCAGCAGGGCCGCCTGGACCGCCGCATCGGCCAGGGCTTCATCGGCCCCGTCCAGATCCTCGGCCGTGTCCGGCATCGCCCCGGTCTCGATCTGGGCGGCCAGGTCGGCAAAGGCCCGTTCGATTTCATCCTGCAGCTGGGCCACGATCGCCCGCGCATCCCTGGCCGAGGCCAGCCATTCCGCCTGGGACCGCACGACCGACAGCATCCGCTCGCGCGCCACCCGGCCATATTCCGACGACCGTCGGATGAACTCTTCCAGCGGCACCAGGTCGCCGGCCCGCTTGGCATTGTCCAGCTGGGCCTTGATCGTCTGCGCCCGGATCAGGTCGGTCCGCACATCCGCCAGGCTCTCGCCGCCGCCACCGCCGCGAACGGCGTTCGCGACCGGCTCGGCCAGCGGCAGGTCCGCCTGGGGCAGCGCCGACGCCGCCGTCGGCCGTCCCCGCGCCGGATCGATCTTCGCATTGACCCGCGCGTCCGTCCTATCGACGTCCACAGCCGGCTTCCCATTGGTGCCTTCAGCGAACACCAGCAGGCCCTGCGTCTTCCAGTTGGAAACAGCGGAGCGCCCCACACCACGGTGCACGGCGTATTCCGCCTGCGACATGGTCCGGCGCGTGTTCACAATGTTCAAAATCCTGTTCAGGCCCCAACCGCTTTCATTTCGCGCTCTGCCCCACCGTATAGGGGGGCGGGGGGCGGAAAGGACCCGCGCGACGGGCTAGGGCGTTGATCGGGCACGAAAAACCCGCCGGGCGGGGCTTGCCTGGCGGGTTTCGCGGTGCGGGTCGGGGGGTGTGCCTTTTGTGAACTTAATCCGTCCTGATTCGCAAGCCCCCCTGGTCGCGATACACCAGACCGTCCCGCTTGATGCCGATCGGCAGGACACGGGCGACCGCGGTCAGGGCCGCGATCAGGGCCTTCAGCGCCGCCACCTGGGCGTTCCCGCCGCTGGCGATCGACGTCAGGGTCCGGCCCTCGCCTGCGATCATCCGCAGCATCTGGACCTCGCGGCCATCGACGGTGATCGCGGCCACGGCGCGATCCATCTGGGCCAGTCGGGCCATCACATAGGACCGGTGCAGGGCCGCCGCGCCGGGCAGGGCGAAGCCGGCCACCATCGTGCGCCCGCCCCCCTCGGGATTGGCCAGGCCCGAGCGCAACCCGGACGCCGCGACTTCCATGCACTGGCGATAGGCCAACCCGGCCTGCAGCAGGTCGTCGCCGATCCGGCCCGCCGTGTTCAGCGACACCAGACCGTCGCGGCCCTTCATCCGGATCTGGCCGCGGTTGCGGGCGTCGGTGGCGATGTCGACGCCATGGTCGGCCCGGATGGCACGCCGGTCGGCCTGGGACAGGGTGCGACCCTCACGGGCGGCCAGGTCCTCGGCCTGCTGGATCGCGACCCGAACGGCGTGGCGTTCGGCGGCCGTGGCCAGGGCCAGCGCCCCGACCGGTTCTTCGGTCTCGACCACGGCGTTCAGGATCTGGCGCGGGGCCGAGGGCGAGGCCGGGCGCGCCTGCCCCTGATTGGCCTTGCGGGCCAGTCGCTGCTGGCGTTTCGACAGGGCGGTCATGCGTAAATCCCCATGGGCTGGACCGTTCCGCTGGCGTTCCGGCCAGCGTTCCAATCTAATCTGTTGAAACTGTTATCTATTAAAGGAAGGCGGAACGGTCGGAACGCATGGAACGCACCTGTGGCGTCGTGCGCACCCACACGCCTGCGCCTGCAGGAGGGGCGAAACACCGTTCCGACCGTTCCCACCGTTCCGGGGCATGGATTGGCCCTAGAATTCATCGGCTTGCCCCGGAACGGTGGGCGGAACGCTACCCGGAACGCCCGGGGGGGCTTTCTCAAGCCAGGGGGTCAGGGGGATGGCCAGGCCGCGCTGCTTCAGCCCGGTGCCGAACGACAGCGGATTGGCCGCCCAGGTCGCGTGGTCCGGCCCCATGGCGTCCAGATAGGCCAGGGTGTTGCGCCAGTCGCGCCACTGGGTGCGGGCATAGATCCGGGTCAGGGCCGGGTGATTATTGGCGATGATCAGCCACGGCCCCGGGCGGGCATCCTTGCCCGGCGCGTCGAGGATCCGCGCGCCGTGCGCCTTCAGCACGTCGTCCTCGCGCTCGCCCCGGAACCAGCGGGCCACGATCTCGCCCAGGGTCTCCTGCCGGTCCCGGTGATGCTTGCCCGACGGCCAGGCCATCCAGTGCGCCAGGGCATCCGCCCCCGGGTTCGACACCGTGTCCGCCACCGCCCGGTGATCCAGCAGCGGCCGCCAGAACGCGACTTCGCCCCGCGCTTCCTCGGGGGTCAGGGGGGTGTCGAACATCAACAGCCGACGCCCCGCCGCCAGCGTGGCCACCAGGTCGGCCGTGCGCGGCGATTCCTCGGCCTCGATCAGGGCCGCCTTCACGGCCGCCGCATCGGCCCGGTATCGATGCGCGCCCATCAGGGCACGTTCCAGCAGGGCGGGGGCCAGTTCGCGGGCCTTGGCGATGGCCCCGGTGATCACCGGATCGGTGGCCAGTTTGGGCCGCTCTTCATCGGCCGCCAGATCCGACCCGTTCAGCGGCATCAACCGGATCTCGGCCACCCGTGTGGCCAGGGCGGAATCCATCTTCGGCGGCGACACGGCCGCCATCAGCACCGACCCCACGGCCGTCTGGGCCACGACCCCGCCGCCCTGTTCGCCCATCTTGCGGTTCGCCCCCGATCCCGTGGCCATCAGCCGCAACAGGTTCAGCACCTGTTCCACCGGGCCTGGCCCCTGGTCGCCGGCGCTGGACTCGGCTTCATCGACGATGGCCGGCCGGGCCATGCCCGAAATGTCCGCGCGGAAACCCGCCTCGGAAAAGCTGTTGATGATGTCCCCGCCCAGCGCCGACAGCGCCGCCTCGATCAGCATCAGGAACGTCGTCTTGCCCGACCCCGCCAGGGCATGGATCAGCAGATGCACCCGGAACGTCGGCACCGCGCCCAGCAGGGCCGGCATCACGAACCCGGCCACCACATCGGCCCCGGTCATCCCCTCGGGCCCGATGGCCTCGAAACGCCACATATCCAGCCGCGCCCGCAACCAGCGGCCATCCTCGACCGTGGCCGGTTCATCGGCCGGCGCGGGGGCCGGGGGGCGCAGCCGGTACAGCGGCCCGCGCCGTTCGCGCAGGGCATCCGCGATCGACAGCTGGTCGACCGTCCCGTCCAGCTGATAGCGCCAGATCTCGGTGCCCCGGTGCAGCACCACCTCGCCACCCTCGCCAGGCCAGACGCCCAGCGACCGCTGCACCCGGCCACTGTCCCATTTCCCGGCCTGGCGGCACTGGCGGTTGAACCAGACGGCGGCCATCGGGGCCTGGAATTTGTCATCCCCGTCGCGCCAATACCCCAGGAAGGCCTGACCCGCCTGGCAACAGAACAGGTCGGTGCGCAACATCCCCGGGATCTTCGCCGCCTGTTCGACGCGGATCTCGCCCTCGGGCATGGCAAAGATCACCTTGCCGCCGTCGAACCCCAGCGGCACGATCGGGCACACGTCCAGATCGGGGTTGGGGAACGCCCCCAGCCGCTTTTCCGTGTCCGGCTCGGCCTCGCCCAGGGTGTCGACGGGAATGGTCTCTGTCACGCGGTACGCTCCTGACCCCGGGCCATGGCCCGGCGCAGATCATCATTGAAATCACAGTCGGGGGCGGGCCAGGCGACCCGCACCTCGGTCACGCCGGCGGCCGTCCAGGCGGCGCTGGCCAGCCGGGCGCACAGACGCGCCCGCGCCTCGCCCGACAGTTCGAATTCACAGACCTTGTCCCGGCCGGTGCGACCCCGGACGCGGATCGGCGACATGTCGCGGTCGACCCCGATCAACACCGGCCCCGCCTCGCCCGGCCAGATGAAGGGCGGCTTTTCCGGATCCGGCTGCGGATCGAACACGTCGATGCACCGGTCGGCATCCTTCAGCACCCCGCCCTGCAGCCGGTTCAGCGACAGCGCCGCCACCGCCCGCGGCACCACCCCGGTGCGCCGGAATTCCAGCGTCGCCATCGACAGGGCCGTCTCGATCCCCTCGGCCACCACCAGCGGCCCCGCCCCGGCCGGGCCGATCAACCATGCACCGCCCGCCAGGCCCGCCCGGTTCTGACGCCCCCACATGATCTTGGCACGACCGTCATCGCTGGCCTTGGCCGCACCGTCGGGGCGCAGATAGGTGGCATGGATCCCGCCGGTCGCCCGGGGCCGACCCTCGATCAACACGACCGACAGGGCCAGCATCGCCGGGGCAAACGTCCAGGCCTTGCGCTCGCCGTCCCATTGCCAGTTGGCGCGCGGATGGAATCTCAGGTTCGACGCCGCCGACGCTACCACCTCGGGCGCGATTCCCCGCGCCAGCAGATAGGTCGCACCCGGCGACCCGGCGAACGGGCGGGCCGCCCGCCACAGCTGCGCCGCCATCCGATCGGTCGCGCCCGGGCCGTCATCGCGCGACGTCGGGGCCTTCGCCGGGGTCTGGTCGCGGGTGTCGGGCACATAGTCGCCACCAGCCAGCCGCCGCGCCGCCTCGACCGCCGTACCGCCGCGCAGGGCCTGTTCCAGGTCGACGACGTCGCCGCCTTCTTCACACACATAGCAATGCCAGGACTGGCTGGACGCATAGACGGCGAACCCCTGGGTGCGGCTCCCGCCGCGCTTTTTCTTGCGCGGGGCCGTCGCCGATGCCGTCGACACAGCCTTGCCCTTGCACAGCGGACAGGTGCCGCGCAGTTCCGCCCCCGCCCGCACCAGGGTCGTCGCCCGCCCGGCCAGGGCCTCGACCGACACGCGCGCCCGTGCCGCCAGGAACAGCCCACGATCAAACATGGGGCACCGCCGACGTCAGGTCGACAAACAGCGGCATCCGCCATGCGCCGGTCGGCGTCAGATGCGGCGTTCGGTGCGCCTCGACCATCCATGGCCTGATCTGGTCGCGCTCATACTCGGCACAGGCCTCCTGAAAGGCCTTGCGGTTGCCCTTCTGAAAGCGACCGCCCTCCTGACGCATGGCCCAGTAGTCCAGGGACCGCCCGAAATGATGCCGGCAGCTGACCAGCGCGGGACAGGCCCAGTCATCGCAATATGGCCGGGCGGTCATGCAGACACCGCCACGCCGCCGGGGTCGGTGCGAACGCCGTTCGCATTCTCGAACAAGGTCTGATGATGCACCGGTCGGGCGACCTCGCCGGCGGTGGCCGCGGCGGGGTTCAACCACAGGACCTCCGTCCGCTCGCGCCCGCCGTCGGCCATGGCCTGGCGCTTCACGACCAGCCACCCCTTCAGCATCCGGTCATAAATCGCGCTGGGATAGCCCGACAGCACGACCTTGCCCTGAACAGACAACAGGACATCCAGCAGACGTTCATGGTCAGCGTCGGCCAGTTCGTGACGATAGCCGTTACTGGGCGCACATCGGGTCTGCTTCAGCGAGCGTGTCGACTGAACATAAGGCGGATCAACATAGAACAGCACCTCGGGACCATCGCGCTGGATGATCAATTCCTCGGCCGGGCGCTGTTCGATCGCCACACCGGCAAAGCGCGCGATGACCAGCCGCAACGCCTCCGGATAAGTGGCCCAGCTTTTGGCCGGATCAGCATTGGCGCGCAGATTGCAGGCACGGAAACCCGTCGTTCGGTCGATCCGCGACGCACAACTGCTGTGCCCCATGAACGACCGCACAATCAGTCGTCGGGCGCGCTCCACCGGATCGAGGGTGTGTTCATAGGCCGCCACCCACTCCGACCGCGCGAAGGGCGTCAGCTCGAGCTGACCGATCAGATGCCCGGCCATATCCGGGGCGCGCAGCACCCGGAACAGATTGACCAGGTCATCGTCCAGATCGTTATAGATCTCAATCAGCGATCGCGGCTTTCGCAACAGCACGCTGCCGCCACCGCCGAATGGCTCGCAATAGACGTCATGCGAGGGCAGATTCTCGATGATCCATGGGGCCAGACGCCACTTGCCGCCCAGGTACCGGATCACGGGGCGTGCCGGGTTCATCATGACCCCGCACCCACCGCATACGCCGCATCCGACGGGCGGGTCAGGCGCGCGGCCGTGCCGGGGGCGATGTCGCGCACCCCGGGCCGCCACTGGCCGTCCGGCCACTGGACCATGAACCGCCGCGGGTTCAGCGCCGGCTTCAGGAAGATGAACCACGCATAAAACGCCGCCGACGATGCCGCCGGGTCATATCGCCCCCGCACCAGCGGCAACCGCTCGCTGAACGGGGCGAACACCGTCAGGGGGCAATCGCCGTACAGCAGGGCGTGCCGTCCCTGGCCCTCCATACAGGCCGCCCGCATCAACATGGCCACGCCCCGCCGCGCCAGCGGCCAGGCCCGGCGGATAAAGGCCTCGCCATGCGCGAACGGCGGGTTGCTGATGATCCAGTCGACCCCGAACGGAAACGGCTCGGCCCCCAGGAAATCGTGCACGCGATTGCCGTCGTACAGGCACAGGTCCGACCCCTCGACCCGCTCGAAATAGTCAGCCAGCCCGTGCACCAGATGGAACGCGCCACAGGCCGGATCGGCGGCCGTCCGCGCCCCCGGATCCATGGCGCGAATGATCTCAGCCCCGGCGCGCCCGCCCCAGGGCTGGGTCGGGAAAAAGTCGATATCGTCATCGCTCGGCTGGCGCGTCGCCATCACCGACCGGGCATTGCGCGGCACCATCATCGCGGGGCCTCGCCCGACGGCTGGGCGTCGTCGTACAGCGCCCTCAGATACGGCACGGTCCGACCCGTCATGTTCGCGATATTGAACCAGCTGACATTGCGGCCCCGCTGGGCCCGCACGAATTCGCGTTCAAAGCGATCGGCCGCCACATCGGCGGGATCCGCCGGCATCACCGCCGGCCGTTCATACCCGTCGGCCATCCGGACCGGTGCCGCCGGCACCGGTCGCCCCGCCACGGCCGCCGCCATCCGCTCGGCCCGGGCCATCCGTACCTCGGCAATCGCCTCTTCGCCGCGCGCCATGCGGATGGCCGCCACCGCCCGCGCCGCCTGGGCGCGATTGCTGACCACCCCGGTCATGCGGCCACATCCCCGGCCATCACCCCGCCCGGGACCCCATCCAGCGCCTCCGCCAGGGCCACCCGGATCCGCTCGGCCAGCACCTCCCACAGGGCGACCCCCTTGGCCCGGCGCGTCACCCGCGCCTCATCCAGTTCGATTTCCAGGTCGATGTCGTCGAACGCCCGCAACAGACCCTCGCCCCGCCCGCGCCATCGGGCATGGGCCGCCAGCACCGAACAGATCGCCTTGATATTGGCGGCCGCCAGCCGGCCGGGCTGGTTGTTCCCCGTCTCGGTCACACAGAACAGGGCCTGCACCACCACCTCGCGCCCATACAGGCGCAGACCGTCACTGATCGCCCCCAGGGCCAGGGTCTCGCCCGGCTTCAACATCGATGCGGCGACCGGGTAGCGCAGGATGGTCACCCCGGCGGCGGCACAGGCGTCGCGAATGGCGATCGCCGCCGCATCCCCGGCCATCAGGGCCGCGTGCTGGACCGCCAGGCTGTGAATCCGCGTCACCTGCCCATTGATGGCCCGGAACGCCGCCGCCTGATCCCCGGCATCGGCCGTGATCACCTGGGCCGGCACCTGGTCGATCCCGCACAGCATGGCCGCCGTCGCCCGATGCTGGCCGTCAATGATGGCGAACCGCCCGCCCTCGACCGGCGCGACGATCAGCGGCGCGAACCGCGACCACTGGAAATTCGCCGCGATGGCCCGAACATTCTTCAGCCCCGCGCCATAGATCGGCCGCTGATACCGGTCGTCGACCACCAGGTCGGTGACATCCAGCCATTGCAGCATGGGGGCAGGGCCCGGCGTCGGCCCGGCATCCGGCCGCACATAGGCGTCGATGCTGATGGCGCGAAACGACATCGCTCAATCCTCGCAATAGGGCAGACGCGCCTGGCCACTGCCGGCCACACCGGCGGTCGGATCGGCGTCCAGGGCCTCGGAACAGGCGGCCACCAGGGTCAGGATCTCGGGCCCGTATCCGATCCGGTCGACCGCATTGATCAACAGGAATCGCTTGCCCAGCCGGATCAGGGCCACGAAACAGCTGTCGCCGCCCCGATACGCCGGCGGCAGGATCGCCCCGCCGGCCTTTTCCGCCGCGATCACGAACGGCCGCGCATTGATCAGGGGATCGGCCCCGACCCGCGCCGCACGGCGGATCAACCGCCGCAACGCGCGCAGATCGCGCTCGCCCGGACGGGCCACCGTGCCGCGGCGAAAGGCGTGGCGGTGCGTCATCATTCCCCCCCGGCGAGAAACGGGGGTTTCAATTTGCACCCATGAGGCGAGTACGGAATAACACGTATATTCAAACCACGGACCGGGCGCATTCCCGCGCCTGGTGCAGTCAGAGGTGTTTCATGGGCCAGGCCCTGCCGTTTTCCATCCTGCCGCCGCCGTCGCGCGGCCTGCCGATCGACCGCCTTGAACGGATCGAGGATCTGCTTGATGCCATCCTGCTGACCCTGGCCGTCGCCGCCGCGGAAAGCACGGACGCCGACAGCCCGCCCGGCTGGGACCGGGTGCTGCAGCTGGCGGCCCACTATACGGACACCCCCGCGGGCGAACTGGCCCTGCGCCGGGCCATGAATCGCGCCCGCAACGGCGGATTCTACGAACCCTGACACCCGCCCGACGTCCCACCCCGCGCCGGTCACTGGACGTCGTCCGGAACGGTCGCCGGGGCCGGATCGGCCGGAACCTCGAAAAACCAGTCGGCACTGAACGGATGGCCCAGCCGCAGAGCCTCGGCCCGCAACCGCGCCAAAAAGCCGAACGGCGGTTCATCGTGGCCGGTCTCGTATCGCGACACGCGCGGGCGGCTGACCCCGCCGATCTCGGCCAGCCCGGTCTGGGTCACGCCAAACACGGACTTGCGGATCCATTTCAGGGGCGATCGGTCGGTCATGATTCGTTTTGTGCGTGATTCGCACAAAATATCCAGCTACAATGTTCGCCTAATGAACGTGCCCTGTGCGAACTTACTGGGGATAAGCGGGGGCATGAACAGCCCCTCTCGTCGCAACAGCCCCCTGGGGCGGCCCGAAACGGCCGTCGACGCCGACACGCCCGGTGGCCGCCTGCGCGCCCTGCGCAAGGGGGCGAAGATGGATCAGGAAGCCCTGTCCCAGGTCCTGGGCGTCGAACGGCCCCAGATCTCGAAATACGAAACCGGCTCCAACGCCATGCCCGACTATGTGATCGAGCGGGCCTCGCAACATTTCGGCGTCACGGCCGCCTTCATCCGCTATGGCGACACCGACGCCCGCATGGCGCGCGTCATCGGCCTGGTGGGGGCCGGCGGCCATGTCGAGGCGATCGAACAGCCGCCCTTCCGCTATCTGGAAGTCCCCGCCAGCTGGCACGACGCCGTCGCGCTACAGGTCGACGGCACCAGCTGCTGGCCCCTCTATGACGACGGCGATGACATCGTGATCCGCGGCCCCCGCCGCCTGGTCGAGGATGAAGTCATGGGCCGGGTCTGCGTCGTCGAAACCCAGGACGGCCTGGGCCTGGTCAAACGGGTCCGGCGCGGCACCGCCCCGGGCCTGTTCACCCTCGAAAGCCCCAACGCCCCGACGATCGAGGACGTCAGCCTGGCCAGCGCCCGCCCGGTCAAGATGCACGTTCCGCGCTAGGCCACCGGCCGCCACCGCCCGCCCGCGTCGCCGCCGCCCGGGAATCACCCCCGGCCGCGACGCACATCCCCCCGATCACCCGCCAGATCCGGCCCATATCCCGCCCCGACGGCGTTATCGCGGGGGCTGAAAATCCGCGCCGTTTCCGCATCATGTGCGCGACACGCACAAAAGACTTGACCTCTTAAGTTCGCATGGCGCACTTAGGTTCGCAGACCGCCACAATCCCGGCGGCGAACCGGAGCGCGCCCCATGTACCCCGTTTCCCTGATCCAGACCCAACACAAGGCCCGCCGCTCGGCCCTCGGCCAGGCGATCCAGGCCACGATCCGCGACGCCGTCCGCGCCTGCGCGGCCGATTCCGCCGGTGGCGGCGAACGGCGTTCGCACCCGTCGACCGGACACGCGCTGTCGCGACACGACGAACGCATGACCACCCCGCCGCCGCTGGCCATCGTCCGCTGGGCGCGGCGCGGCGGATTCCCCCTGAACCTGACCGCCATCGGCCTGGCCATCAGCGAACACGGCCTGCGCGCGGTCCAGTTGGCGGGCTGGTCCCTGGTCACCGCCATGGTCGTGATCGCCTTCATCACCGTCCTGGCCAACGCGATCTATGGGGCCTGACGCCGTGGCCAATCCCATCCCTCACCGTCACGTCCCGCCGACCTTCCTGCCGGCGAAATCGGCCGACACCCCGGTCGCCTTCCACTCGATCGACGCCCTGGCGGTGCACCTGCTGCAGCTGCGGCCCGGATGCCCGCTGGAACTCCTGCCCCAGCAATGCAGCCGCAACGGCCAGCCCGAATTCCCCGTCGTGGCGGTCTTTGCCCTGCGCCCGATCAAGGCCCGGGCGTTCAAGGCGCGGCTGGCCGCCATCCGGGCCGGCGAACCCGACCCCGGCCCCGACGGCAACGGCGGCGACGGTCCGCTGGTGTTCGCCGATGACTGGCTGGGCTGGACCGCCGGCGAGTGGGGCGAGGATCCGGCCGAACTGGCCGCCGCCCTGCGCCGCATGGCCTCGGCCGGGGGGCTGGCGGCATGAGCGTGACCAAACAACAGGTCATCGACCTTCATCGGGCCGACCCCACCCTGACGGCCCCGGACATCGCGCAGGCCCTGGGCACGTCGGCCTCCTATGTGCGCGCCACCGCCCAACGCTGCAGCCTGACCCTGCCCAGGATGCCGTTTCAGTCGATGCGGGATCTCCGCACCGCCCTCAAGCGGGCCGAGGCCTTCATCGCCGGGTTTGAAGACGACGCGACGCAAGACGGGATCGACGGCCTGCTGTCGGACATTCGCGCCGCCCTCGCCGGTTCAGGGGCAGCGAAATGACCCGCCGCACCCCCGCCACCAGCCCGATGGCCCCGTCGAACCCTGGCCGCCAGATCGCCTGGGCCACGCGCCAGGCCGCCCAGCACAAACGCCTGGCCGCCCGGGCCGCCGCCAACCCCCGGGCCCAGGCCATGCACCTTCGCCACCACGACACGGCCGTCGCCGTCATCGCCACCCTGACCGCCCTGCGCGATGCGGCCCCATCACGGCGGCACGAACGCCGCACCCTTTCCCGTTCCCCGATCGAGGCCCAGCCATGTCACTGACACCCACCACCCCCCTGTCCCAGGCCGTGATCCAGAACGCCGCCCTGCTGCGCCGCCTGGCCGACACCGCCCGGCCCATAGCGACAAAGGCCGCCCTGGCCGCCGAACTGGGCCGAGACCCGGGCAACAGTCACCGCGCCCTGAAGGCCCTGCAGGCCGAGGGTATCGTCGACGGCCTGGCCCTGACCGATCTGGGCCGGCGCGTGCTGCACGGCCTCGATGTGGCCGAGGGGAACGTCGTGCCGGCGACCCCCGACGACACCGGATCGCCGCCACTCACGCCGCGCTGGCCCATCGGCCAGTGCCGCCCCAACCCGGCCAACCGTTCGATCGACGACAATGACCCCGGCCTGCACGACCTGGCGGAATCAATCATCGGGGCGGGCGACATCCTGCAGCCCCTGATCCTGACCCCGGTCGATGACGACGGCATCCGCATGATCCTGGCCGGCGAACGTCGCTGGCGGGCCGCCCGCATCCTGGCCGAGGGCGATGACATGCCCGCTGCTCTGGCCGACGGCCTGCCCTTCACCGAACGCGCGGCCACGGCGGCCGAGGCCCTGCTGATCACCATCGTCGAAAACAGCCAGCGCCAGGACCTGACCCCCTGGGAAGACGCCCGCCTGTTGCTGCAGCTGGCCGATGAAACCGGCTGGACCGGGGCCGAACTGGCCCGCCGGATCGGCCGCTCGGGCCCCGACAATCGCGGCGGGGCGAAAGACGTCCAGGACAAGCTGAAAATCGCGCGCGAGGCTACGCCCCAGGCCATCGCCGCCTATGAACTGACCGGGTCCTGGGACGCCCTGCGCAACAGCGTCCGCACCCCCAAACCCGCCGACCCGGATCAGACGGATATCGAGGCCCATCCGGCCGACACCCCCGCGCCGCACCGCGAACGTCTCGACGGCACCACCACGGCCGACGGCGTAACATGGCCCGCCGCTCCGACGACCGTCCTGCGCACGCCCTGGGATGGCGAGCCCTCGGCCAAAATCCTCCTGACCGTTTCCAGCGACGACCGCTGGCACGCCTGCCTGTCGACCCAGACCCGGACCAGCGGCCACGCCGAACCCTATGGCGTCTTCAGCACCGACCCGACCTTCACCACCAGCCACGACGCCCTGCGCCAGGCCGCACACCGCATCCGCCGCTATCTGGGCGACGGCATCGACGCCCGGCTGCGCGACTGGCTGGAATCGATCCTCAACCCCGACGGCGACCCCCTGGTGGTCAACGGGGTGCGCCAGCCCAACGCCACCCGCGCCAATGAGGCCCGCGTCACCCTCGGCCTGATCGCCCGCCCGTCGAACAGCGGATCCAGCCGGGCACCGACGGCGGACCCGGAGGCCGATGGCACCCGCGAACACACCCCAGAGCCCGGCGGTGCCCACAGCTGCGGCGAACCGTCGCCGCGCGGACGGCTGATCCTGCTGGAACTGGCGCACAAGACGCTTTTTGATCAAAGCCCGATCGACACCGGCGCGGAATGGACCGGCGACCTGGGCACTACCCTTCCGGCCTTCGGTTGCCCGGTCGGATCGTATTGGCTGGACGCGGACTGGCCCGATCTCGCCGGGTATAATTTCGCGCGGATCTCGCACCGGGCCGGTGGCGGGGCACCCCTGTGCGGCCTGACGCGCGACGGGACGGCATGGCTGCTGAATCACCTGCCGGCATGGCACGGGGACGGGCCATGGAATCCCGACGTCGTCATCGGTACCGCCATAGAACACGCGCTCGCCGCCCTTGGCCAAGCCATGCCCCAGGGCGTCGCCTACGCCACCCCCTGGATCGAAACCGAAGCCGCCGCACCGGACACCCGCGCCCCGCACCCCGACACCGCCCCCGACAGCCCAGCCACTGATGCCGACGCCTGGGGCCGCGACCATAACGCCATCGTGGCCGACCGGGCCCTGTTGACCCGCGTCACCGACATGGTCGCCGGCACCACCACCCCCTCGGTCACGCACCGCCGCGACCTGCTGGCCGCCCTGGGGTTTGAAGGGCCGTTCGGCACCGACGACGGTCGCATCATCAGCGCCATGCCGGTCGATGCCCTGCAGCCGACTCCGCTGGCCGTGGTTGACCGCGCGCATGACCTGCCCGACGACCGGGCCCAGGCCCTGGCCCTGATCGTCGCCTGGGCCCTGAACCGGGCGTTCAACCCGGGGGTCGATCAATGACCAGCCGCCCGGCATCGCGCCCCATTCCGGCGCGCCATCTGGCCCGGCCGCAGTTCCCGGCCAAACGGGGCCCGTGGTTCCTGCACGGCGGCGGCCACCACCTGCCGCGCGCCAGATGCCGGGCCGAGGTTCTGATCCGTCGGCCCCGCGACGGCCGCCTGTTCATGCCGCACCATCGTGGCCTGGACGCCATGATCGCGGGCGTGCTGTCGCCCTCGGCTGATTTCTGGTTCGTGCCGGCGCGCCTGACCCGGCTGGGCTGGGTCGCGGCCATCGATTTCGGCTGGGCCCCGACCGACATCCGGGAATTCCACCTGGTGCCCCTGGTCGATCCGATCCGGGTCATCTGCGTCGGCAAAAAGGCCGCCCTGCAGATCGAGGACGGGGGGCTGCTGTGACCGACCGGCCCAAGCCCCCTCGCGGATCCTCCGGACCCGCCACCGCCGCCGATCCGGCCCCGGCCGGGGCACCGCGCAAACGGCCGTGGGTCGGCTGGACGCCCTGGACGGTCCGCCCGAACGGCTGGATCCGCCCGCGCACCCCGGAAGACAGCCTGACCATCACCACACCGGAAGACGGAACCGCCGTCACCACGCGAAAGGCCCGCCCATGACCGTCGTCCCCATCCGCCCCGACCCCGCCCCGGCCCAGGCACCGACCGCACACCTGAACCGCCGCCAGACCGCCAAGGCCGCCACCCGGGCCAAGGCCCTGGCCGCCGCCTGGCACCTGTTCCTCAACAGCGGCTATTTCGACACCAGCCTGCGCAACATCGCCACCCGCATGGGCATGTCGACCGGGGCCGTGTTCGCCAATTTCCAGGACAAGGAAACGCTGTGGCGCGAGGCTGTCGGCGGCCCCGCACCCGACCCGCGCCTGGCCGAGGAACTGGCCATCCTGACCGCCCTGCGCGCCGACTGGGACTGGCTGTTCCGACGTAAGGGCACGACCTTTCTGGCCGCCATTTCATCGCCTGACTACAGCCCGATGAACGGCCGGGGGGTCAGCTATGGCGGCGGGGGCGACACCCCGGCCGAGGCCATCCGCAACGCCCGTTTCGCCGCCGAACGGGCCGACGGCACCTTCGCCGGCGGCCCCATGCCCGGCACCGCGCCAGCCGCTGATGCGAACGCCGTTCGCACCCCCGGGGCCGGGGCATGACCGGGGCGGCCGACACCCACGGCTGGGCCGGGCGCGGCTGGCGGCGCGGCGGGCGCTGGGACCGTATCCTCGCCGCCCTGTATCGCCACGACCTGACCGAACCGGCCATCCGCCACGCCACCCAGACCGGCGAACACCCGCGCAAACTTGAGTGCAAGAAGGTCAAGCGCGCCCTGGCCGCCATGGCTCGCGCCGGGCTGATCCAGCGCCAGGCCAGCATCTGGACCATCACCGCCCGAGGATCCCAGACCCTGCGCCATGGCCGGATGCCGCCCGTCGACGACGGCCGCGCACAGGCCACGACCGGCTGGCCCGAAGCCGGGGCCGCCGCATGATGCCCGCCGCGATCACCCCCGGCCAGTTCGCCCGCTTCCTCGCCGACTGGCGCGACCGCCGCGCCGCCGAACGGGCCGCCACGGACCGCCCGCTGATCATTATCGACACCGCCCTCGGCCACCCCAGGGGCCCGGCCGTACTGGCCGCGCTGGCGGCCCGACGCCGCGCAAACACCGGAGCCACAACATGACCACCACCCCCGATCACATGCGCCTGCAAAGACAGGTCGAGGATGCATCCGCTCGCCTGGTCCGGACCACGGGACAGCCGGTGTTCGTCGCCGCCGTTCAGGAATTCGCGGGCGGACAGGGCGTGGCTTTTTCGATCCGCGACGCCAGCCTCGGCCAGGTGGAACGAGTTCTCTACATGCTGCTGGCCAATCTGGCCGACAGCTATCAGACCGGAACGGTCGAGGGTTGCGAGACATGCACCGCCGCCTATGCCCGGGTCCGCACGGCAGCCGCCGCCCTGCTGCCGGTGTTCGACGACGTCGAGAGCCGGAAGGGGTGCCACTGATGGCTGACGCGACCCATATCGAATGGACCGACACGACCTGGAATATCGTCACCGGCTGTTCCGTCGTCTCGCCCGGCTGCACGAACTGTTACGCGATGAAGCTGGCCGGCACCCGGCTGAAGCATCTGCCCAGCCGCGTCGGGCTGACCGTCGACAGCAAGGCGGGGCCGGTCTGGAACGGTCAGGTGCGGTTCAACGCCGAATGGCTGGATCAGCCGCTGCGCTGGACCCGCCCCCGCATGATCTTCGTCGCCGCCCATGGCGACCTGTTCCACGACGGCGTCACCGATGATCAGCTGGATCAGATCTTCGCCGTCATGGCCCTGTGCCCCCAGCACACCTTCCAGATCCTGACGAAACGCCCGGAGCGGATGCGGGCGTATCTAACGGGCGCGGGCCTGACCGGTGGGCGAGGGTTCCAAATAGTCGTGGAAATGATGGGTGGCCTCTGTGATGATGACCACCCGGACAAGGCGAAGATCTGGCGGCTGCAGCAGCGGGCGCAGGCTCGAATCGCGACCCCGATATTAGACCGCTGGCCCCTGCCCAACGTCTGGCTGGGCGTGTCGGTCGAGGATCAGGCCCGCGCCGACGAACGCATCCCCATCCTGCTGGACACCCCCGCCGCCGTCCGCTGGATCAGCGCCGAACCCCTGCTGGGGCCGGTCGATCTGACGCGGATCGGCCGGCGGATGGATCTCGGGAAGGAGCGCGCCCTGGACGCCCTTCGCGGCGAATATCTGACCGGCATGTCGATGCTGGCGGTCGGCGTTCATCGGGAACACTGGACCCCCCGCATCGACTGGGTCGTCGCCGGCGGTGAATCCGGCCCCGGTGCGCGGCCGATGCACCCCGACTGGGCCCGCCAGCTGCGCGACCAATGCGCCGCCGCCGGCGTGCCCTTCCTGTTCAAACAATGGGGAGCCTGGGCCCCGCGCGACGAATGGCGACCGGGCATCAACGCCCCGGCCATGGTCGCCGTCGCGGCCGATGGCGGGCGCGTGCCCGACGATGTTGCGCCCCAGGACGTCGGTGGCCACCGCATGGCCAGAGTCGGCAAGAAAGCCGCCGGCCGCCACCTCGACGGCGTCCTGCACGACGGATTTCCGGGAGCCACGACATGACCCGCGCCATCGACGTGCGCCTGTACGACACCACCATCGGCGTCTGGCAGGACAGCGCCAATGACCCCACGTTCCGCGCCGAAATCTACATCGGCCTGGTGCGGCTGATGCGGCGGCGCGGCTGGACGGTCGGGCCGGATCCGCGCATCGCCAAACACTACCCCAGCCTCGACAAGGATCACCGGCTGGCCACCCGCGGGGCCATGCGGGCCGAAATCGAGGTCGCTGGCCGCCAGGTCACGGTCCAGTTCTGGGCCGAGACCTGGCCGATCGACAACCCGAACGGTCGTCGATACGACTTCAACAAGCGGCAACGGCTGGACTATCTCGATCGCGTCCGGGTCGATCTGGAAACACAGAAGATCATCGCCTGGCTGCGGCGGCGGGCCACGGTCACGATCAGCCGGGGCGACATCGCCGCCGGCACCGGCCCGGGTCAGGTCACCGCCGAAGCGTTCATCGCGCACCGCTATGCTGGGTGCTGGCACACCGACAAGGCGCTGGGCCGTCCCGTCTGCCGCTATGACTACAACGGCAAGTCCGGTGACGGCGGGGTCGTGGAGCATGGCGCGACCGTCTGGTTCCCCGATCGCAAGGGTCGCATCTGTCGCGGCACCGCCTTCTACAACATCAACAATATGTGGTGGGTGGCGACGGGTCAGTACCGACTGGAAAACAAGGGTTCGCACGACATCCTCACGCGGTGCCCGTCGGACCTGCGCATCAAACGCAACGCCCGGGCGCGGCGCGGGCGGCTCGAGGGCGAACTGGCCCGCGCCATCCGCGCCTGCGATTTCCAGCGCGCTGAACGGCTGAAGCGCATCCTGTTCGGCGACAGCACCCCCTATGGCATCTGGTCGCGCAAGGAGTCGGCCTACTACCGCCCCAACTGCAGCGGCTACACGATCGACGCCCTGTCGGCCGGGCGATACACCCGGGATGAGGCCGAGGCCGAGGTCCGGCGCTGCCCGGACATCCTGTCGCTGGTGATGCCGGACGGCCGCCACGTCGAGGCCGCCGCCCTGGAACAGCGGGTGGCGGCATGACCGGCCCGACCTACGATCTCGCTGCCCTCGAGGCCGCGCCGCCGGCGGTAAAGCTGCACAACCAGCTGCAGATGGCCAGCGCCGGACACACGGTTGAACAGGTGCTGGCCGCCGGAATCATGCACCTCGGGTCGATCGTCGGCTTCGCCAGCGCGACGAAGGCGGACGCGGAAAGCCTTATCGACACCATCCGCGGCGACTTGCTGCGCGAGGTCGAGCGCGAATGGGACGCCTCGCGCCAAGTCCGGGCGACCATGAATCTGGCCGGCGGAGGGCAGGCATGACCGAACGCCCCATCCTGTTCAGCGGCCCCATGGTCCGCGCCCTGCTGGACGGTCGAAAGACCCAGACCCGGCGCATCATCAAGCCCCAGCCGGACTGGGACCTGCCCGAACCCTGCTGTTCGACCACGGTCGAGGGCTGGCAAGGTCCGATCGACCGCGCCACCTGGGCCTGCAATGCCGACCCGACGGCGGACCTTCGTCGCTGCCCCTACGGCGGCCCGGGCGACAGTCTGTGGGTCAAGGAAACATGGCGGCCACGCCCCGCCCAGCAGGACTGGGATCTGGACGTCCGGTACGCCGCCGACGGCGAGGTCCGCACAATCAAGGATGGCGAATTCGGCGACCGCGACTGGCTGATGCCCAAGGCGGCGCGGACCGGCAATGTCTCGCCCCTGTTCATGCCCCGCTGGGCCTCCCGCCTGACGCTGGATATCACCGACATCAAGGCCGAACGCCTGCAGGACATCAGCGAGGCCGATGCCCTGGCCGAGGGCACCCAGGAACCGTCGCTGCGCGATCTGGGCGGTGATCTCACCCAAGCGGCCTGGTCAGAACGCCACGTCTATTCCCGCCTCTGGAAGCACATCAATGGTCCGACCAGCTGGGACGCCAACCCATGGGTCTGGGCCGTCACCTTCACGGTCAGGACCTAACCATGGCCCGCACCCCCGCTGTCAGTCGCGCCGACCTCGATCGCGTCATCGCCGCCCTGCAGGCCGCCGGGGTGGCGATCACCGGTGCCGAGGTCACGCCCCGGCGGGTGCTGATCTTGACGGGTGACCCGGCGGCGGTTCAGGACTCCGCGCCGGTGTCGGAACTCGACGCATGGCGGGAAAAACAGCGTGGCCAGGGTGCAGCTTAAGGGGCTCAACCGCATAACCAAACGCCTGGCCGACGGCTCGCGCGTAACTTACCACTATGCCTGGAAGGGTGGCCCCCGCCTGCCGGGTCAGCCCGGATCCCCGGAATTCATGGCCGCCTGGAACGCCGCGATCGCCACGCGCCGCACCCCGACCGGCACCACCCTGCGCGACCTGGTCATCCGTTATCGGGCCGCGCCGGAATTCACCCGCCTGGCCGACAGCACGCGCCGGGAATGGGATCGCTGGCTGGACCGCATCACCACCACCACGGCCGCGCCGCCGGCCGTCGCCATCGGGTCGCTGCCGATCGCCGCGCTCGATGACCGGCGGGTCAAGGTCGAGATCCTGGCCTGGCGCGATCAATGGGCCAACCGGCCCCGCGCGGCCGACTATGGCATCCAGGTGCTGTCGCGCGTACTCGGCTGGGGGGTCGGCCGGGGCCTGCTGGCCATCAACGCCGCCGCCGGCATCGAACAGCTGTATGCCTCCGATCGTGCCGATCAGGTCTGGACCCCGGCCGAGGTCGCCCGCTTCGCCGCCGCCGCCGGGTCGGCCGAGGTGGCAAACATCGTCCGCCTGGCCTGCCTGACCGGCCTGCGCCGTGACGACCTGGTCACCCTGTCCTGGTCGCACGTCGGCCGGCTGGCCATCGTCAAGCCGACGGGCAAGAGCCGCGGCCGCCGCACGGCCGTGATCCCGCTGCTGGACGAAACCCGCGACCTGCTGGCCGAGATCCAGACCCGCCAGATGGCACGCCACGCCGAACTGACCGCCACGGCCATCCGCAAGGGTCGCCCGGCACCGGTGGCCCCGATCACCGTCCTGTCGAACACCCGGGGCCGCCCCTGGACGGCGAACGGCCTGGAACATCAGGTGATCGACGCCAAACAGGCCGCCACCCCGCCGATCGACAAACATCTGCACGACGCCCGGGGCACCTTCGCCACCCGGCTGCGCCGCGGTGGCCTGACCGCGCCCGAGATCGCCGATATCGTCGGCTGGGATGAACGCCGGGTCGAACGCCTGCTGGCCACCTATGTCGACCAGGACGCCATCGTCATGGACATCGCCGCACGCCTGAACCGGAACGAAAACGGGCCTGGGACTCCCAACTGACGCCCAACTGCGTCCACAGGACGGCGCGGCGTTCGCGTAAGCTGTTGAAATATTGGAGCGGCCGGCGGGAATCGAACCCGCGACATTCAGCTTGGGAAGCTGACGTTCTACCTCTGAACTACGGCCGCACCGGCTCGAAACCGCACGGGTTCCTGAGCGCACGCCGGTCTAGCCTGCACGGTGCCGGATGTGAAGCGCTTCCGGTGCGTTCGGACCGGGAGCGGTTTCAGATCAGGACCTGAAGGCCCGTACGATGCGGTTCAGCCCTGTCTGCCCGCGTTTCAGGGCCCCCGCGAACAGGACGCAGGCGTGGATGGTCCCGGGCAGGCAGACGTACTCGACCGGCACGCCCAGCCCCTTCAGGCGATCAGCATAGGCCCGCCCCTCATCCCGCAACGGGTCGAATTCAGCGGTGACGACCAGGGTCGGTGGATGTCCTCGCAGCGTTCCGCCGGGGGCGAGCAGGGGCGAGACGCGGGGATCCGCACCCTGTGAAGCCTGCTCCAGATACTCATCTTCGGCCCGCCTGATGTCGAACTCGCGCAGGAAATACCGGCCGTCGCCCAACTCTGTACGCGAGGCGAATCGTGCATCGGGGGCGGCCGTCATCACCGGATAGAGAAGAACCAGGCGATGGACCGGCACCTTTGCCGTCTGGCAGGTCACCGCCGCAAGCGCCCCACCCGCGCTGTCTCCGGTGACCATCAACCGTTTGGGGTCGCCGCCCAGGGTACGGGCATTCGCGGCCACCCAGGCCAGGGCGGCTTCACAGTCGTCGATGGCGGCCGGAAAGCGGTGCTCGGGCGCGCGGCGATAGTCGACATCGACGACAATCACATCCCCCCGGGCGCAATAGGCGCGACAGACCCGTTCGTAGGACTCAGGCCCGCCCAGCACCCAGCCGCCGCCGTGGATGTTCAGCACGATAGCCGGCGGCCTCAGGCTGAAACGACGCGGCCAGTAGATGCGCAGCCGCAGGGGGCCGGCGGGCGTGCTGATCCACCGGTCCTGCGCCGCCTTGACCCGCGCCATCGGCGGACCATAGGCATGGCACATCCAGGTCATCAGCTCGCGTCGCTGCTCCACGGTGGGGTCAATCGGCGCACTGGCCAGATCGACCCCCATCCGCGCCATCAGGGCCGTAACCTCCGGGTCGAGCCCCGAGGAGGCCATCAGAAGCGATACCGCACGTCGAGGGTGACGGTGCGCGGTGCGCCGTAATAGCCCATCTGCACGCCCGGCGAGGCGCTCAGGTCGAAGGCGTGTTCCATATAGGCTTCGTCGCCGAGGTTCTTGCCGCTCAGCAGGACGGTCCAGTTGGTATCCTGGGGCGTGAACAGGATCGAGGCGTCGAGCAGCCAGTAGGCGTCCTGGGCCAGGATTTCGCTGCTGGACACGGTCAGATAGGTCTTCGACCGATAGGCGGCGCCGCCGGACAGGGTCAGGTCGCCCAGGCTGCCCAGCGCCAGGTCATAGGTCAGGCCGGCGCGGCCGCTCCACTCGGGGGCGTTCACCAGTTTGCGTTGATCGCTGATGTCCACGCCGAGGTCGATGTATTCCGTATATTCACTGTGCAGATAGGCGAGGTTGCCGTCGAACCGCAGCGCCTCCGACATCTGGGCCGAAAACTCGGCCTCCAGCCCGTAGAATTCCGCGCCGCCCGCATTGTCGAACACCGAGGTGAAATCCCCCGTAATCGGATCGGCTGCGAAGCGGCTCAGCTGCAGGTCGGTATAGTCCTGGAAGAAGGCGGCCAGGTTCAGTCGCGCCCGACCGTCGAACAGATCGGACTTCAGCCCGGCCTCATAGCTCCACAGGGTCTCGGGCTCGAAGCCCTGGGCAGCGGTGGTGATCCGTCCGTTGAAGCCGCCGCTCTTGAAGCCCTGGGCGGCGCTGACATAGGCCAGAACATCATCCGAGACCTTGTAGTTCAACGCGATGCGGGGCGTGAACGAGTCCCAGCTCTGTTTGGCCTGGTACCCGCTCGCCCCATAGCCGAGGCCCTGGCCGAACAGACGCTCCATATCCTCGGCGGTCGCGGCGGTCGACGGCAGGAAGAATTCGCCGCGGTTGTCGGTGGATTTGGTCTCGTGGGTATAGCGCAGACCCATCGTCAGGCTGGCCCGGTCCGTCAGGTCATAGTCCAACTGGCCATAGGCAGCGATGCTCTCGTTGTCCGATACGCGCAGGCCGGCCGAGTTCAACGGGAAGGGCAGGATGAAACCGAGATCAAGGAAGAAGTCCGGGGCAACCGCCCCACCGAAGGTGGTGTCATTCTCCTGGAAATAGAACAGGCCGCCGACCGCCGACACCCGGTCGCTGTGATAGAGGACCTGCAATTCCTGGCTGGTCTGGTCCTGGGTCTCGAAATCATAGATGCCGAACGACTCGTCGGGCGAGGCATCCAGATCCAGATGGGTGCGATATTCCATCTCGCGATAGGCGCTGATGGATTTGAACGTGAGCGGACCCGAGTCATAGGTCAGCGTCAGGGCGACGCCCGAAGTGTCCAGCCGCTCGAGGTCGTTGTAGGTGACGTCGACAGCATAGGGATCGGCGATGACCGGTCGCATGGCCCCGGTGTTGATCGAATAGATCGGCGTTTCCCGGTGCGGGGTCCGCGACCGGTCGGGACGGCTCTGCGACGCGTCGAACGTCAGATTGGCGGAAAACTGATCGGTCGGCTGGTACAGCAGGGTGGCCCGGCCGGCGATCAGGTTCTTGTCACCGTCGCTCTGTCCGTCATTGAGATTGGTCGTGTAGCCGTCGCGGCTGGACGACGCGAGGGCGATGGAGCCCAGCAGCTGGTCCGAACCCAACGGTCCTGACAGACGAGCCCGTACCCGGCGCTCGTCATAGCTGCCGATCGCCCCCTCGATATAGCCTTCGGGCGTGGCGCTGGGTTTTTCGCTGGTGAATTTGACGGCACCGCCGATCGTGTTGCGACCGTAAAGCGTGCCCTGGGGGCCGCGCAGAACCTCGATCTGCTGGGGGTCGACCACCTCGAGGAACGAGCCTTGGACCCGGCCCAGATAGACGTCATCGAGATAGACGCCGACGCCAGGATCGTTGAACGAGATCGAGTCGATCTGGCCAATCCCGCGCAGATAGATCACCGCGTTCGATGCGTCGCCGACGTGCAGCGACAGGTTCGGCACCAGGGACTGCAGGTCACCCAGGGTCTGGGCCTGGTTGCGATAAAGGGTCTCGCTGGAGAAGGCGGTCACCGCCGAGGGCACGTCCTGCAGCCGCTCCGACTGTCGGCGCGCGGTGACGATGATCTCGCCCACACCATAGGTGGCTTCCGGTTGCGGCGGCGTCACGTTCTGCGCCTGCGCCTGAACGGCCGACGCCATCGAAAGGACGATCGCCGAAGCGCCCGCCAGAATTGCCCGGTATTTCATCTCGACCTCCCCATCGCGACTTCTGTGACGCGTTGGGAACCAGCTAGGTCGGCAGCCCGCCCGCTGTCGATGACGGAAGCGCCGCATCGCAAGGGACAATTTCGCTCAAGTACTGCGGCGTGATCCGAACGGGCTCATCGGGCCCGCCTCGGCGAGGTGCCGTTCCAGCGCTTGAAGGCGCGGGCGAAGCTGCGTCCATCGGAATAGCCCAGGGCCTCGGCAATCTCGGCGATCGGTTCGGTACCCAGCAGGGCCAGGCGGGCACGGTCGTTCAGGATCTCGTCGCGCAGTCGTCGAAACGGCAGGCCGTCGGCCGCCAGTTGTCGGCGCAGGGTCGCCGGACTCAACCCCAGTTGGCGCGCGGCCGACGCCTGGTCGCAGGCCGGATCCACCCGCAGCAGGGCCCGGACGAGGGCGGGCAGGTCGGACCCATGCGACAGCTCGGCCTCGCGGCGCTCCACCAGATGCATCAGCCGGCTCTGAACGGTCGCCGCCGAGGGTCGCGGCCCCGCGCTGGCCACCGGGGCGGCCGCCACCCTGTCGCTATAGGCCAGGGCATACCACTGCCGGCCCCATCGCACATCGCACGGCCACAGCCGCATGGCCCCGTCACCCTCACCCGGAGCCCGCCGTGTGGCGACATGAGCCACTGACGGCGTCAATTCACTGTGGGTGAGGGCGCAAAAGCAGCTGTGAAGGTGGATCAGCACGCATTCGAGCATCAGGCTCACTGCGGCGGACGGCATGTCAGAATAGGGAAAGTGGGCGTCGTCGATGATGTAGATCAGCAGACCGTTCATGCGGCGGACCCGATTGTAGGCTCCGCCATGAAGCTTGTTGTAGGCCTCGGCCGTGCGTCGCATGGCCTGTTCCAGTGTGGGCTCGCTGGCTGCCTGGGCGAGGACGAAGTCCGTGGTGCCGCGCACCAGCGGGCGCGGAGTCAGGCCCAGCGCCTCATCGAGCGAGGCCGCCGTCCGGGCTTCGGCGGTCCGGAAATAGTCGCCGAGCCAGATGCGGGTCTGATCCTCGGCCGGTTCATCGAGGCAGTTGGGCAGGATGGCCCCCACGGTCGCCCGCGACAGCCACAGGGTTCTGGATGATGACTGAAGATCGTTGGTCACTTCGCCCTGCCTCCCATGGCCCATGATCGGGCAACACGGACCAAACCGCAAAGGTGAAGCACCGGAGCGAAAATTCGGCCGCTCCTAGAGTTTGACCGACCGCAGCCTCAGGGCGTTGCCGATCACGCTGACCGACGAC
>TARA_R110002124_G_scaffold1674_1_pt1 | contig 30629 bp, 33 predicted proteins | sample TARA_R110002124 | Tara Oceans TARA_R110002124 (sample SAMEA4397445) | marine metagenome | biome: Polar Biome; feature: [SRF] surface water layer (ENVO:00010504); material: water (ENVO:00002006), including particulate matter (ENVO:01000060) such as... | depth 5 m
TGTTCAAGCAGACGCTACTATTACCGTTGGCGTAGATGATACTGGTTATGACGTTAAGTTTTTTGGAGCAACTTCAGGAAGTCATTTGTTATGGGATGAATCAGCAGATGACCTAAAATTAGTTGGTGGTGCTGGCTTAACCGTTGCCGGAGATATATCTTCGACTACTGCTGGAACCTCGAACTTTAGAGCAGGCGTAAACGCAGGTGACAGCATTGCCTCTGGCGGCAATTACAATGTGTGCGTTGGCGATGAGGCTGGTACGGCTATAACCACAGGCGATGATAACGTAGCGGTGGGCTATGCGGCTCTTGATGCCAATAGCACAGGCTCTAACAATATTGCTATAGGCTCTGCTGCTCTCGGTGCTAATACAACTGCCCATAATAACGTAGCAGTTGGATATAATGCCCTTGATGCTAATCTTACAGGCACTCAAAATATTGCTGTGGGTTATCAGGCTCTTAGTGCAAATACAACGGCCAATAGTAACATAGCTGTTGGTACTAATGCCCTTGCTGCTAATACGACAGGCGATACTAACACAGCCGCTGGTGAAAATGTTATGGCTGCAAATATTGAAGGGTCTAAAAATTCCGCATTTGGCTATATTGCACTAGACGCGGATACCTACGGCAATCAGTCAACTGCTATCGGATACGGTACATTGTCAGCCCAAAACTTCACATCTTCAACCGCTAGTCAAAATACTGCGGTTGGATACCAAGCAGGCACAGCCGTAACAACCGGGATTCAGAACACGCTGATTGGAGCGCACGCTGGCGATGCTCTTACCGATGCGGATAATAATGTTGCCGTTGGGTACCAAGCTTTAAGCACTGACACATTAGGAAGTAGGTCAACTGCTCTCGGACGATTTGCGTTATATACTCAAAACTCCACCTCGGCCACCAACAGCAATAATGTCGGTGTCGGATATTACGCAGGCAAAGCCGTAACAACCGGAGTTAACAACACGCTGCTTGGGACGGCTGCGCACGACAACCTCACCACGGGCGATTTGAATACCGCTATCGGCTATAACCTTGCACCAAGCGCTGTTGATGTAGATTCTGAAATTGTCATTGGCTCTTCTATCACTGGCGCAGGTACAAACACAGTGCGGATTGGAACGGGTGGCGGAACAGCTACTCTTGCCTTAGACGGTAGTGCAGACACTTGGATTGCTGTTTCAGATGCAAGGCTTAAAAAAGATGTAGCTGATTCTACTGCTGGCCTATCGTTTATCAATGATTTGCGCCCTGTTACGTTTAAGTGGAACGCTAAAAATGAAATAGCCGAAGACCTTCCGCAGTATGACGCCGATTCTTCCGACCCTGTTCAGGGGGCAGGAAAAGCGTATCACGGCTTTATAGCGCAAGAAGTAAAGGCTGTTATTGACAACCATGTTGATGTTGTAGAGGGAAATGGTATCTGGCATGAAGACCCTGATGGCACTCAGATGTTGGGAAAAGGTGATTTAGTGCCCATGCTGGTTAAAGCGGTACAAGAACTGTCTGCAAAAATAGCAGAGCTAGAAGCTAAACCACGATGTAAATGTAACGGAGAATAAAAATGGCTAGAACAGCTGAAGAAAAAGCACAGATGTACGCAGCAATGGTAGGCAGCATTAGCGTAATCACTAACTGCCTAGATGTCAGCAACAGTTTTTATAACGATATGACCAATGCTGAAAAGAAAGAGCGCGTGATGCGTAGCTCTAGCTACATGTCAGCAGGCGTGGCGCTGGACGATTGGGGCAGTGAAGACATGTCTGCTATTAATGCAGCAATTTCAACAGCAGCAGCGTATACGCCCTGAGCGTAGGAACTACGTTCCAAAATGTATTTATAAACATAAACATTAACATCAACCGGGAACACAGTTCCTGCGTTTAATAATTGGAGATATAAAAATGCCTGATATGAATGGAGAAAAATTTCCCTATCCTCAAAGCGGTGTACAGCCAGCAGCAATGGATAAACTATACCCAGCAACCTCAATGATTTCTGGGGGAGCCAATGATATTTACTCACCAGAGGTGCCTGATGTAGCTAGTACATCTATTTACCTTACGACAGCAGCTCCGGTTGGTGGCGGTGCTAATGATGTTAACAGTCCAAATCCTCCTAAAACATCTGGTGGTGCTAACGATATTTATTTACGGGATAACGAAACGGTCTAATGAATTTGGAAGAAGGGGTATTAGCTGCTTTAGCCCAAATTGCAAAGCATGAAAAAGAATGTGGTGAGAGGTGGGCTGAAACGGCTGTCGAACTTCGTGAATTAAAAAATGCTACAAAAAGCCACGCAGACAGGTGGGAAAAATTAGCTTGGTTTGTTATAGCAACTGTTGTGGGGTGCGCGACAACTATATTAATTCAGCATGTATAACAAATGTTAATTAAAATATTATAATGGGAATATTATAAAATGGCAAGAAAAAGAGCTTTAAAAAAACGAGCAGATTACCGTAAGGGTGGTAAGGTATCGCGTAAAGGATTTCACGCAGGTTCCGGCTACTTTGGGGACGTACATCCAAGCCACATGGGAACAAACCCGCACGACGGGGAGGACGATACAGGTACTGACGATACGGGTGCTGACGATACGGGTACTGACGAGCCGACGACGCCGACGACACCGACGACACCACCGCCTCGCACACTTGATGGTAGAACAACTACAATTTCTCGTCCCGGTATAGACCCAGCAACAGGTGAATTTAAAGAAAATGTTTTTACTGACATTGAAATTGAAGGAGGTGTAGATGCTCCTCAAGCTGCTGTAACAGAAGACATTGACAAAGAAGGAACTGAAACAGCCCCCGAAGATGTTGAAAAAATTACTGATAGGACACCTTTAGATGGACCAGACGATATAGTTTCTGACGATATTGTAGCAACTACTGGTACCGCTACAGACGCTGCAGCACAAGACGCGGTTACTGCCTCAACTTTTACTGCTGGCGCTGCTGGAGATTTAGATTCTACAGTAGCAGCAACAGGTGACGTAACAAAAAAAGCAGAAGCTTCCGCAGCAGAGTTAACAACTACTCAGGCAGCGACAAGGGACGCTGAACAAGAAGAAAAAGCAAAAGCACAAGATATAGATTTTAGTGAAGATGTACGTTCTCAAGTGAACTCCGTTACAGGAGTAGAGGAACAAGTTGCCAGCACTCCAGACGCAGAAAAACAGCAAAGAGAAGTTATAACCGGAGAACCTGCTTCCGATGGCGTAGCTGCTGTAATTGCAGATGCTGCAGGATACGAAGCATCTAAACAAAGAAAAGTTACAGGCACCGCAGCTACTGCCGCAGCAGGAGAAATGATTGCAGAAGTTGGAGACTTGCCACCCGATATTAGTGCAGCGATTGTTGAAGACCCTGCTTCCGTAGAAGCTCAGATAGATGACCAACCTGTAGAAGTTCAAGCGGCGGTTGCTGCCTTACCTACAGAGGCGTTAATGTCTGTTCAAATAGAAGGTCTTCTTGCAGGAATGGATGAAGGTAAAACACCTTTATGGGCTAGACCAGCAGTCGCGGCAGTAAATCAGCAAATGGCAGAAAGAGGCTTATCGGTTTCTTCAGTAGGTAGAGATGCGTTATTTAATGCTATTATTCAAAGTGCAATGCCAATAGCGCAGAACAACGCGCAAGCACTTCAGCAACGGGCAGCACAAAATCTTTCTAATCAACAGCAAGCTAATCTAGCTCAAGCCTCACAAGATATGCAGCGACGTATGGCAAATCTTGCTAATCGTCAAACTGCTACATCGCAGTCGGCGCAGATGTCACAGCAGATGAAAGTGATGCAGAGTCAGTTCAGTCAAGACGCTACAGTTCTTAGCGCAACTCAGCAGCAGCAAACAAGAACTCAGAATTTACAAAATAGACAACAGGCTGCTGTTTTAGAATATCAAACTAAAGAAGCTTTAAATGCTCAGAGTTTAGGCAACGAGCAGCAAATGGAGATGGCAAATCTTCAGATAGACGCTCAACGTGCTGGAGCAGACCAAGCCGCTGTAAATCAAGAACGTCTTGCAGAGTTTCAAGTAGCTGCGGAGTTTTTAGCTAAGAATGCTGGCTTTAAGCAACAAATGGAGTTAGCTAATCTTACTAACGACCAGCAAATGCGTTTAGCTAACTTATCTTCTTTAAACCAAGCAGCTTCAGAGCAGCTTACTGTTGACCAGCAAACGGAACTTTCAAATCTAAATAAAACTTTAGAAACAAATAAACTCCAAGCAAGTATTGCGGCACAGATGAACGTAGCACAGTTAAACGTTGACCAGCAAAGAGCTGTACAGAATGCTGCAACAATAGCAAATATGGACTTGACGAAGTTCAATGCTGCACAGCAGGTTGAATTAACTAATAGTAAGTTTATGCAAACAATGGCTGTAACTGATTTTAATGCTAAACAACAAGCTACTATGCAGGACGCTACTGCTTTAGCTGCAATGGACATGCAAACCGCTGATGCAAGAACTAAGGTTTCAATGCAAAATGCTTCAAACTTTTTAGCGATGGACATGGCTAATCTTAACAACGAGCAGCAAGCAACAGTGTTGGACCAGCAGCTTAAACAACAAAGAATGTTATCAGACCAAGCAGCTACAAATGCTGCAAACCAGTTTAATTCAGCTTCTGAAAATCAAACAAATCAATTTATGGCAAGCTTAGGACAGCAGTTAGAACAGTTTAATTCGCAACAGTCGAATGCTATGGAACAGTTTAATGCTTCGGAAACTAATCGTGCAGCAGCTATTAGTGCCGGAAATACTCTGGATGCTAATAAATTTAATAACCAATTAGCTACTCAAATAGCACAGTACGACAGCGAACTTGACTTTAGAACTGAACAATGGAATGCTCAAAATGCACAGGCTGTAGAACAATCTAACGTGAATTGGCGTAGAAAAGCTAACACACTTGACACGGCTGCTCAAAACGCGTCGAACCAGCAAGCAGCTCAATTTGCTTTTAATTTAACTGCTTCAGAGCAGAATTTTGTTTGGCAGTCGTTAAGAGACAGTGCTGCTTTTAATCAACAAACCGCACAAAACGATAAAGAAAGAGCCATGCAAATATTATCGTCTATATACGGTAACACCGAACTTATGAAGTCAAAAGAAAGAAGCGTTGTTGAACCATTAGCTAACAACCTTGAAACAATTATTTTTGGTCAACCACTTGGGTCAGCCACCTCGTCAACAAGCCCTTACTTTTAGATGTAGGCGTAATTTTAGGACAGGAGAATTAATATGGGTATATTTAAAAAAATATTTAAAAAGATTGGAAAAGTCTTTAAGGGTATTGGAAAAACTATTAAAAAGGGATTCCAAAAGTTTGGTAAATTTATGAACAAGTTGGGTATCTTAGGACAAATAGGTATGATGTTTATTATGCCCGGAATTGCTAACTTTGCTATGAAAGGACTCATGCAGTTGGGTAGTGGTTTTATGCAAGGCTTGGCTAATGTAGCAGCAAACAGTGGGGGACTTATAGGTGGCATGGCAAAAGTTTCTCACGCTGTTCTGTCAACTGTTGCAAAGGTGGCTCAAACTGGAATGAATGCTTTTCGTACTATAACAGATACTGTAATGGGTGTTGTTACAGATACAGCAACGGCTATCGGTCAGAAAATGGGTATGAACGTTGCGGTACCAAAAATAAGTTCCGTTACTGGTCTCCCGATGAAAGTAGCGGAGGGGGTAGCAGAAAAAACAGCAGGAAGTATTTTAGAAAATGCAGCAGCACGTTTTCAAGCCGGGACTGCTAAAACATGGGCAAGTTTAACAGACACAGCTAAGGTTGTTGGAGATATTATGCCGGGCGGTGCTAAATATACTCCTCAATACGAAAATATTGGCGAGGTAGATATGTTTGGAAAATTTAAAAAATCAGAAGTAAATTATAGTACAAAAAACATGGACGCTTTTACGACAGAAGCGAATCGGCGTACTACAGACATGCTCACAACGGGCAGTCCAGAACAACAAAAAATGTTAGGGCTGCAGGCAAACGTAACGGTGGCAGATGGGGCGACAGAGCCGAGTGCTGGGTTTTTTAGTAAACGAAGCTTAAAAGATGCTGCAGAGGCAGCCATAACCCAGAAAGGCTATCAGTTTTTGAATGCCAAAGGAGAGGTAGTAGATTATAGTCGAACTTTTGACCCAACAGGCGCTACTATTAGTAATGATTATCTCGCTGAATCTATAGGTTCTGGAGCGCCGTTATATGGTACAGGTTCTTTAAGTTCAACAATTACTAATTATTTTGAATCTACAGATTTTTTAAATAACGCTTTAAATACTGAGTCTTATCTCGATAACATGCCTTTTACTCAAAATATGTACGAAGAGTATATGCAGAAAAGCAGTATAAACGGTGGTCGAGGTCAATTTGCTGGTAGTTTCGTTAACGAATAGATGTAGACTTTAAAACATATAGAACAAGGAAAACTACACAGATGCCAACTCAACAAGAAATTGAAAAATTTGCACTTAAAGCAGACAGACCTATTCCGGGGCAGTCGTTAACAAATAATCCCGACGCTCCTGCTCCTTATGAAAGTGCGCCTGAAATTACAACAAAGGAAGAAGGCGCTAACTATTTTATAGAGATGTTCTTAGAGGAGAAAACAAATGCCGCTACTATGAATGCTTTAGCAGAGGGAGTTCCTGTTATGGATATAGTACAGGGAGTTTTAACACATGCTTTTGAAGAGGGCGTTATTAATCCTGACTTAATGTTAGTATTAGCAGAGCCTGTTGCTTATTTACTTTTAGGACTTTCAGAACGAGCAGGTATTAGAGCTACAATTGTAGACGACCCTGATGATGCTTATGACCCAGATGATTTAGACAATTGGGAGTATGATGACGTAGGTACTGCGTCCCAAGATGATGATGATGACGGCGCTGCTGAAGATGTAGGTACTATGTCTCAAAAAGAAACTACGAAAGGTTCTTCACGGGCAAACCCTTTTAGAGAAAAGTTACAATCTATTAAAAATCCAAAGAACGACGAAGATTTAAAGTTAGATGAAGTAATAAAGAATGCTCCTTCTCTCATGAGCAAACCTTCCAAAAAAAGTTAAGGAATAGGAGTTTAAAAAATGTCATTATTATTTGATGCAAGCGCACGAGCAGCAGACTTATCAGAAAAAAGAAGAAAAAAAGAAAAAGGAAGCTGGTGGAAAGATGTGCTTAAACAGACTGTGGTTACAGGAATAGCGTCTCCTATTGCTGAAACTATATCCGAAGGAATTAGTGGTGTTATAAGTAAGCCTTTCGATAATAACGAACGCTTATGGCAAGAAACGGCACAAAAAGCGACGGAGAGTAATATTGCAGCAAACAATAGGTTAACTTCTACAATGGCTACCTACAACAAAGGTAAAGATAACGGCCTTACAGACAGAGAAGTGGCAGGTGAAGCTCTAAGACCCCAAATAACTCGTCAGCTTGAAAAAGATTTAGCTGAAGGAAAGTTTGTTCAGGAAGGCAACGAAGTGTCTCTCTTAAACATGCCAAATAACTCACAGGCTTTTAACGTCGTGGTTGATAATTTAATAGAAGAGAAATTATCAGAAAATGATGACGCACATTTTAAATCCTATATGAAACTAATAAATCTAGGGCAAAGCAGAATTACCGAAAATTCTACGCAAAGAAGAGCGCGGCTTTCTTCGTTTAATAGACGGTCTTCAAATTGGTTAGGGTCTGTTACAAATTTTGTACTTGGTAAATCAGGAAAAGAACTAGATGATAAAGCACTATCTCTTTTAAAAGATTCTAGCAAATATAAACACGGCATAGCAATACAAGCGGCTTATAAAGATTATGAGACGACTAGAGGAGTAGAAGAAGGAGAAAAACTTTTTGGACAAATTGCTGCCCAAGACCATATAAATCGAGTAGACGCTTCTAATTTTAAAAGCTTCAGCAGAATACAGGGACAGAAATTTAAATACAATGAGGGTGGTGTCTTAGTAAGCCAAAATGTAATAACTGTAATAGAAACAGATTCACGTACCAAAAAAATTATAACGAATTCTATAAACGTAGGACAACCTCAAGAGACAAATGTAGGAAGAGAAGTTTTTAATACAAAAAATAACTCTACAAAGGCTAACTTACTTTCGCTAAGGAGTGGTGGTCCTGATTGGCTTGATTCTAATAAAGCAAAAAAATTCTACAAAGAACTAAAAGATTCATACCCCGACGTACCTATAGACGATTTATCCGCGCTTTATGGTACGAAAGAATTTTTAGGAGAAGACGGTCAAAAAAGGTTGGATAATATAGCCGATAATTTGAAAGAAAAAACTAATGGGTTTATGTACAACGAGAAGAATGCCGCTAACTCTCTTGCCGTCAATCAACAGAAGCAGAGAAAAATTCTTTTAGAAGGGGAGGCTGCTTTCGAGGCAAAGGTTTTAAGCCAACACGTAGACTACCAATACATACTAGCGAATGGAACGCCTGAAGAGATTATAAAGGCACAGGAAGAGATGATACCAGTTCTTGAAGCGGCTCACGAAAGACGGAGTGAATTAGGAGAGATAAAGGCTGGACTCGATGCAAATGTAATTGCTTTAGATAGGCTCGGTAATCCAATAGCTGTGGGTAATTTTCTTAATGATAAAAACCAGAGCGTTGTTGACCCGCAGTATGGTTTTACACCTCTAGAACATGAGATAAGTAATGCGAAGTTTGACGAATGGAAAAGGGCAGGGAGAAGTCTTTCAGAAGAAACAATAGCCGATATAACAAGTACTTTCGAAACTGTAAATAACCCAGCAATAAATGTTAATACGAACGGTGAAGGTAAGGAAATTGCTGAAGAAGTTATAAGTACTGACACAGTTACGCCTAGTCTGCTGGAAGACCCTGATGCAAAAACTAAGGTTGAAGTTGACATAGTGTCTGCGCCTACTGAAATTGGTATTGAAACTGAAAAGCGAGACAGAGCTTATGCAGAAGAAAATAATCTGGCATATCAAGCTGATACTCTTAGTGAAGAAGAAAGAGGAGGTTTAAATCCAAGAAACCAAAAAGAATTATTAGACGATAAAAAACGTGAACGACAAGAAAAGAGTATAAAAAATGGTCTTGCTAACGGGTGGAAAGGACTTACAAGTTGGCTTGGCGCAAAAAGTAACCTATCAACGTTAAGAAAGGAAACAAGAGCTTTGGCAACCGACGAATGGAACAACTCTAGTTCAGAAGAAAAGGTAGCTTTCGCAAATGAAGGCATTAATTCTCGTTTTCAACTTCAAAAAAATCGCATTGAGTCAATGGAAGCCGAACAAGAAAAAACAGCTACTGATTTTAAAAGAGCTTCAAAAGAACAACTAAAAAGTATAGAGGCAGCTTGGCATAGAATGACACCAGAAGAACGATATGCGTATGATTTTTATATAAGTAAATATGTAGAAGAACAACTTGTCGCAGGTAGTTAAATGTTAATCGAAGACCCTGTTACTGGTAAATATACTGAAAGAACGTTCAATCGTGAAACCAAGCAATTTGAAACTAGAGAACTTACTGAGCAAGAACTAAATAAACTATCAGGAAAACCTAAGTTTACTTCTTTGCCTGAAAAACCTTCCGAAAAAGAAGACGATGATGATGAGTCTTTTTTAACGGACGTAGGTAGAGTTGGCTTTTCGGCTGTAGAAGGTTTTGCTCAGTTAGGCAGTGATGTACTTGTGCGTCCATTTCAAGAAGATAAAGAAGCTTACGACGAGTCTTACTCTGAATGGAGAGGAGACATGGCTGAATATGTTCCGGGTTTAGACCGAGAAGATATTGTTGACACTGAAACTGGGGAAGTTTTAAGACCAGAGACAGGCGCGGGTGTGGTATTAGATGTAGCTTCCTATTTAGTTGGAGGCGGCGTGGTGTTTAAAGCATTGGGTAAGATTTCAAAATTACAAAAAGCTAAATATGGAAATATTACTAAAGGTGTAATAGCCGAACAAACTGTAGAGCAGGTACTTGCTGACCCTAACTACAACTTAGTTAATATTATTGATGAGGTAATGGAAGAACCTCCGGCAGTCGTAGAATTTTTAGCGGCAGACAAAGCTGATGACGTTCTTTATAATAGAGCAAAGATGGCTATGACATCTGGACTACTTACAGCAGGCGTTGGAGGACTTCTTAATTTAGGTTTTAAAGCTGTCGATGTTGCTAAATACTCTAAAACCGCACTAGGTAAAGAAGCTCCAGATACTCTAGAAGAATTTGATATACTTGCAGGCACTTTACTAGGGGCAGCTAAAAAATCTGAGAATGCTAATCCTTCTAAAATAGTAGCCGAAGTTAAAACCGTAAGTGAGGACACTGCGGAAGGCGTAGCTCAAATTATAAATCAATCTTCTGGAGGATTAAAAGGCGGAGTTACGTGGCTTAAACAACGCTGGCTTACGTCAAGAGGTTTCTTATCTAGAGAAGGACGAGCAGCTAGTGAAGCTTCGGTTCATAAGCAAAAACAACTTGTGTCTCATGCTGGTCATATTGCTAAACGTCTTCAACGATTTATGGATAATGTAGTCGAAGGAAATATAGTTGACGATGTTAACAGTGCTTTGACTGATAAAAAATTATTAACCTTTGGTGAAGATGATAAGATAAATTATTTAACTAAAGAGTATGGTTTTTCTAAAGAGATAGCAGCAGAAGTTGCAGACGCTAGAGGAACTATAGACCGCCTATCTAAGACAGTTTTAGACTCAAACATTGGGTCAGAAGTTGTTCGAGAAGCTATTGAAGGTAACATGGGCGCCTATATGAGACGTTCTTACAGGCTGTACGAAGACGCTAACTGGCGGCCTAGTGCTTCTTTAATAGAGGAGGCAGAGAGTGCTATTGTTAACGCTAAGATGGGTACAAAAAAGAATGTTTCTGAAGAAGCACTTAGCAAATTTAGAACAGAAGCTAAAAATTATGTGCATGAACTGTTAGATAAAAGCGACTTAAATGCCTACGATGATTATCTTACTAAAATAAGAAAGGTAAATAAAAAGTTTTTAACAGAGAAAAAAGATATTCTTTCTGAAATTCGTTCGCTTATGGGAGAAATAGAAAGTCCTTCAGAAAATATTGTACTTACAATTCAAAAATTAACAAGCTTAACTGAAAATAATAAATTCTATAATAAACTACTAGAGCTTGGTGGTTCCGTTCCTTCTAATCCATCAGCATACAACGCTGCTCTAGATACGGCAAGATTAGAAGCTAAAGACATGAGCAAAACAAGTAACGTAGGTCGTTTTGTTACTCTGAGTGATGGTCGAACAGGTAAGGTTATAAAACAGGGGCCAAAGAAAACTTCAATTACCGTTAAAGGTGTGAAAAAACCTGTATCTATAAACACTTCAGAATTAGAAGATGTATTAATTCCAAAAGACAAAACAGTTTTAGCATTAGCTAAAGATATATACAACAAGAAAGCAGGCGCTGATGCTTATACTAATATAAAGTATATTAGCAACGAAGTAAGCGAAACTTTTAATACTAAAATTAAAGGTACTGGGTCCGCACTAGACGGGCAGTACACAACTAAAGAATTAGCAAGGGCTGTCAACGGTCTTGAAGATACTCATATTTTTTGGGGCGAGAGATTTAGTAAGGGTCTTAAGAATCAAGGTGCTGTACAATTATTTGTAGGCGCAAAGGGTATTCACCAGCAGATGCGTACTGTTTATGACCATACTACGCACTTACGCAACGCACTAGGCGGGTTTCAATTTGGGTTAGCTAACGGGCTAAACCCTCTTAAAAATGGAAAATTAAATTTTCAAGTTCTTAAAAATGAAATAGGCGATAGTGGTAACAAAGTTTTTGATACTTACTATGAAAAACTTCAAGGTTTAGGAGTAGTTAACACTTCAGTTAAAGGTTCTGAAGCTAGGGCGCTTCTCGATATAGCCAGCGAAACAGAGCCTTCTAGGTGGGTTGCAAGAATTGAGGAGTACGCTAAACAATATCCAGATACTAGAACTGGGGAATTAGCAGAAGCGGCTAGACTTAGTAAGCGGCTACCAGAACAAGTCTATATGGCTACGGATGATTTCTTTAAAATGAATGGGTTTTTTAATGAGCTTGCTACACTTCGCAAAGCACACGCAGGAGACAGTTCTTGGACGGAGGAACTCTTAGAATTAGAAGCTGCTGAAATTATTAAGAATACTATGCCTAACTATGACAGGGTTGTTAAAGGTGTTAAAGCATTACGAGAAATGCCTATAGGTAACTTTGTTTCGTTTCCCGCTGAAATAGCAAGAACAAGCGCCCATATTATAGGGCGTAGCATGAAAGAAATTAACTCTGGTAACAAGGTACTTGCACAGAGAGGTTTAGCTAGGTTGGGGGGTTTTGCAACACTAAACGCTGGTTGGTTTGTAGGGGGTCAGTTAGGGTATGCAGCACTTGGCTTTAGCGAAACTGAAAACGAAGGTCTTCAAACAAACGCCGAAAGCTATTCTCTCCATCATAACAAACAAATTCTTCGTGGTGATGACGGCGAAATGTACGTGCATGACCCTACTTATGTAAACTCTTATGACGTATGGCAGGATATAGCATTGACCTTTCACAGAGAGTTATCTGTTGGGAAAGTAAACGGTAAAGCCTTTCATGAGAGAATGACATCTGGAGTAGTAGAATCTATAAAAGCATTTGTTGAACCCTTTACTGATGAGGCTATGTTTACCGGACTTATGGGAGATGTTTATTATGCTTTAGGTGATGAGCAAGGAAGAACTTCAGAGGGTCGGCAAATTTTTGAAGACAAAGAAAACTTTGGCGAATCTGTTTATGATGCAGTGTCCTATATGGCACTAACTTTAGCGCCGGGATTTGTTTTAGATGGTAAAAAATATGCAGAAGCTATATTTGAAACTCCTAATCCTTCTACTGGGCTAAAAAGAAGTTTAGGAGCAAGAACTATTGAGGCTATTAGTGGTTTAAACTTTCGTAAATATAAACCTGAAGATAACTTCATGTTCCATACTAAAAAATATAATCGAATTGTTAACTATGAAATAGGTAGTATTACTACTAGATATGGTAAGGAAGGAGAAGATTACTTTCAAGATTATAGTACAGCACAATCAAAAAAATATGTCGCTGCTCAAGAACTTTTTAGACAGATTGAAGCTATGCGGAATATAGGCTTTAAGGATAGTGACATATATAGGCAAATGGGAAGGTCGGGGCTGAGAGGTAAAGCTGCTCGTCGATTTTTAATGAGAGGTAGGTTTAGACCAGATACTATTAGCTCCCTTAAAAAGAGAGATATACTTAAAAAATCTGACGATACGCAACAAAGCAGGCAAGACATAAAAAAACTACAAAGATTTTACAGGCATCTTAGCAATCTTGAGCTGCAACCTCTTGAAGAAGAAGATATAATTGGTTCCAGAACAGTCCGTGAAAAAATATCTTTAAAAGATTTTGAAAAAATAAAATTTAAAAAAGGCGGAGAGGTTGAAGTACCTAACGCGCCTAAAGAGCCTGATGAACGTATAGATAAGATGACGGGTAGGCCCTATCATATGCAAGCAGGCACAGCTTTTATAGACGATGAAGACCCTTTAAAACGCTTAGGTTTTACGGGCGGAGGGCAAGTAGACCCTTTAGTTAAGCTAGGATTTTTAAAGGAACGCAGTACCTACGTCAGAGGTGGTTCAATATATGAAATACAATTAGGAGATACTCTTTCAGCAATTGCTCAAATACAGGGCTTTTCGCAAGAAGAACTTCAAGCTTTAAATAAGATTGAAGACCCTGATAAAATCTTTGCAGGCGAAGAACTTATGCTACCTGAGCGCAAAGATGTAGATACTACGCCCCAAGAAGTTGCTCCTGAGAGCGTGTTATCTGAGGAATTTACAGAACTAGACACAGCTAATATAGCAGCCGAAACTCTACGTGAAATTGTGTTATCAGAAGATAGAGACATAGAAGCAGAATTAGAAAATGAACCAAAGCAAGAAACATCCCTACAAGATGTAGAAGTTATTGATAGTAAGGACGCTGGTAGTTGGCACCAATCTTTAAACGAGGTTAAAAATTCTTTAGATAAAGAAGAAATAACTCAGTTAGAGGCTGGAGTTAGGGCAATTGCAGCTAAAATAGATATGTTCTTTGCTCCCGTAGGAGAACTTGTTGGTACAGTAGCGTCTGCTTTAACTCCTGATGCTATTGAAGAACCAATTAAAAGAGAACTGGCGGAGGTTGGAGAAAATATTTCAGAGTGGATAACAGCGAATGGATATGAACGTTCTGCAAAAAATATCAACGCCCTTGTGTCTATTTTAGGATTGATTCCCGCAGCGCAAATACTCAAAAGAGGAATAAATACTATAGCAGCGGGAACTAAAACAAAAGTAGATAAGTTTTATAATAAAGGTATTGATAAAAAAACTGGAAAGCCTATACCTTTTAAAAATTCTTTAGAAAAAAACAGGTACCAACTAACGTCAGCAGGTATTGCATTTAGTCGGTCAATCCCAGAGGCAGTGCTTGATGTTTTTTTGCCCGGAATGATGGCACGAAGAAAAACCACAATCGCTGCCTCCAAGCGAAGAGAAATTATTACAGAAGCAGAGACTGCCAGTATAAGTGATTCCGTTGCTACCTTTGCCACCGCAAGAAATATTGCAGCTCAATCTAGGGAAAAATTAGGAGATTTAGTTACGGGTGGAGCCACGGAAAAAGCTTACGTCTTTGTAAATATAAAAATGTCCGACAAAGAAGGCGTGCAAAAATCTTTATTTGAGGACCACAACGATTTTCCCACTCCGATAGAAATTCAAAACAGAGGTATGAATCACTTATATAGTGGTCCTTGGCGTGTGAACCCTGATAATACTGATATAGATGTAAAAAGATTAGACGGCCCCCAACAATTAATACAAGAAGCTCATGGGGGTTTCGACACAGCTGCTAACTCATTAAGAAAAATATTTAAAGTGTTAAACAGAGCTAAGATGGCAAAATATATTGACCAGTTAAAACCTGATGGCACTCCTAAAGCTGGAGTAAAACTAACGGGTGGTAAGCCACAAAAAGTTTCTTTAGCTAGAAGTAAAAACGAAAACATAAATGTTGAAGCTACCATAGGTGATAGCACTCCCGAACAATTGAAAGCTTGGTTAGAGTTCGACGCTGGTGGAAAACAAGGTGCCGCTATTAAATTTAAATCAGACCCTAGTAACCCTAACATTATTTATTTTTCAGATAGTCATACTTCTAAGTCTAAGGAGTCTGGGGGAGTCAATGATTTTATAGCAATAGATTTGGAAACAAACGATGTTTATACAATGATTTCTGATAAGCATGATATGTTTGGAGATTTAGAGCCAATTGGAGGTAGTTCTCGTTTAACTGTTTCCCCCATAACCAAAAGAAATTTGAAAGACCCTAAACTTAAAGGCACGCACGAACAAAGAAATTTTCAAGATGAAGCACAAGCAGCGCTTGATATGTTAGAAAAATATAAATTAGACCTTCCAGAGAGCGGGTTAACTATGTCCACATACGACCCCGTAACGGGGCTAATTCCTACAGGAAAGAAAACTGTTTCTGTTTTAGGAAAAAGCAAAGTAACTGTGGATACTCTTAAGCAAGTTGCGAACGCGAAGAAGATAGAAAACGTAAATGGAACGTGGAAAGTAGATGGGAAAACGATGCCCAAAGGAATACTTGATGGGGCGGTTCATGTCAATCAAACTACTTTAGCACACTTTGCTGGTAAAGCGACGGCAAAAGATTACACAGCATTAGCTCGAAGATTGGGTAAAATGAGTGTAGCATCAGGAGTTATTATGGGAAAAGACATAGAAGAATTTCAAAGAAAAGGCGCAGTGTTAGGTGGTCTTCAAAGAAGTAAGGTAAATGCACTTAATATTTCTTAACGCTGCCGCCGCTAAAGTTAAAGAGATTTTAACGGAGGAGAACGCTGAGAAAGAAGAAACAAGTCTTAGAGTTTTTGTAAAGGGCGGAGGATGTTCGGGGTTTCAGTATGGCTTTTCGTTTGATTCTAAAAATGAAGAGGATGTAGAAGTAATAACCAATGGGGTTGCTCTTATTGTAGACCCAGTAAGCTTGCAGTATTTGAATGGGTCTGAAATAGATTATACATCTGACGACTTTTCGTCACAGTTTGTTATTCATAATCCGAATGTTCAAGCGACCTGTGGGTGTGGTAGTTCTTTTGCGGTTTAAAAAGGTAACAATAAATGAATTTGATACACCATTCACAGTTAAAAATGATATATAAATATTTTACAGAGGCTGAGTTAGCTTGTAGCCACTGTAATAAGCAGGGTATTAACGAGCAGTTCATGCTAAAGATAGAGAGCTTGAGAGAGCAGCTAGGCTTTCCGTTTATTGTGACCTCTGGATACCGCTGCGAACAGCACCCTATAGAAGCTCGTAAGACTGCTGCAGGGGCGCATACTACAGGCAGGGCGATAGACATCGCAGTCTCTGGAGAGAGTGCCTACAGGCTCATCTCAGGCGCTCTCAGAGCAGGGTTCACGGGGGTTGGTGTTAACCAGAAAGGACGCTCACGATTTATTCACCTAGACGATATTGAAAACTCAACAACAAGACCCAGACCTTGGGTATGGAGCTACTGATGCTTCTGTACACAGAAAAACAACTTGAAGATTTATACAAAATATACGCTAAACACCAGAACCGAAACGGCGTAGCCTTCATGAAGCTCGAAGACTTTAGAGCTTTGTTTGAAGAAATGTTAACAATCGTATTTGATGAGACTGATGAGTGGGAGGAGGTGGACGATGATTCTTAATGCAATACTAGGACCAATAGGTGCTATCGCCTCAAGTTGGTTAGACGGGCGAAATGAAAAGATAAAGGCTAACACGCGAGTCAAGATAGCTATGGCTGAAGCCGAAGCTGTTGTGATGCAGAAAAAAGCCACCGGAGAAATAGATTGGGACATAACACAAGCCAAGGCTAGTGAAGCCTCGTGGAAGGACGAATGGCTTACGGTAGTGTTCACGCTTCCTCTAATTCTATTACTATTTGGAGAAGAGGAACGAGTTAATAACTTTTTTCTGGCGTTGAGCAATTGTCCTGAGTGGTATCAGTATTTACTAGGAACAATCGTTGCAGCAAGCTTTGGATTTAGAGGTGCCGCAAGATTTATGAGTAAAAAATGAGGGAGGGTACTTTGCACCATAAAGACCTACCTGTTGTCGAAGTTCATTGGGGAGACGCTTGGGTTGACACAAAAGACTGTACGCTCGACGAGGCTAAAAAGTTTTCTCCGGTCTTACGAAAAACAATAGGATATTTAATTAATACAACAGACGAATGTATTATACTTGCTACAGACATTTATAAAGAAAGTAAATCTCTTGAAATTGAAAAGAATACTATTAATACTCCAATGGTAATACCTTGGGGAATGGTGATAGAGTGGTATGAAATTTCTTTTTAAATCACTACTAATCTTCTGCACTTTGTTAAGCGCACCATTGATAAAAGCTGATACGGAACCGGAGAATGCGCCGTGTTTACTGTTTTGTAATTTAATCGGCGCTCCCTCGTTAAAAGATAACACGAAGCCAAACAAGATTCGATGTCTGACAGATAATATTTATTTTGAGGCAAGAAACCAAAGCACCGCTGGACAACTTGCGGTTGCCGATGTTACTTTTAACCGAGCAGCATCAGAAAGATTTCCAAATTCTATATGCGAAGTAGTTTTTCAAGGTTTAACACACGAAGAGACAGGTCGTCCTCTTAAAAATAAGTGTCAGTTTAGTTGGTACTGCGACGATAAGCCTGATAGTATTGGAAACTTAACTGTTTATTTTAAAATTTCTCATCTTTCTAAAACACTGATAAATTCTATAAATGAAAGGGTAGATATTACTGATGGGGCAACACACTATCATCATCAATCAATAAGCCCAGCGTGGTCAAAAAGTATGACAGAAACTGTGCGAATTGATGAACACGTTTTTTATAAGGATTCAAAATGATAAAGACTAAAAAGAAAGACTCACGTTTAACCAACGCTGGAGTTTCAGCCTTTAACAAGGCCAAGCGAACTCCCAAGCACAAAACAAAGTCTCATGTTGTTGTAGCCAAAGAAGGCGATAAGATTAAGACTATACGCTTTGGACAGCAGGGTAAGACAGGAGACAAAACAAAAACAGCGCGGTCAGATTCTTTTAAAGCCCGTCACGGAAAGAACATAGCCAAAGGAAAGATGTCAGCGGCTTACTGGGCGAACAAAGTAAAGTGGTAGGTAAGTATTTAATTTTAAAATTAGCACACTCTTAGTGCAAAGCATTCAGTTCTTTCTCTAAATGGTTATGTAAGCTAGATAACCTAACCCCCGCTTCCTTGAGTATCTTCCTAATAAAAGGAGCATCGTGTTTATCAAACACAGCAGAAATTTGTTCTATTGGAAGCTGTTTAAATTCAGTCATCAAAGTACCTTTCCTATCAATGAAAACTTTAAATGAAATTATATTTCCTTCTTTTTCTATCATGCGAAGTTTACCTTTTCTAAGTTGCCCCGTAACCCAGCCTTCATGTACGAAGTTGAACGCCCTTCAAAGAAGTTTTGGTGTTCTACTCCTAGTACATCGTCTAACCAGTTCAGGGGATTATTTTTTACACCATAGTTAGGTTTCAACCCTAACTGTAGCAGCCTACGGTCAGCTATATATCGAATATAAACCAGCATTTCTTTTTTAGAAAGCCCTTGTATATCTCCTTGAGCAAAGACCAAATCTAAAAACTTATCTTCTAACTCCACCATTTCTCGACACGCTTGATATATTTCTTTCTTAAAATCATCAGTCCATATATCTATATTTTCTTGTATAAACTCTCTAAAAAGCTGTGTCATTGCTTCAACGTGTAGAGACTCATCCCGAATACTGTAAGTAATTATCTGTCCCATTCCCGTCATCTTTCCAAATCTAGGAAAGTTCAAAAGTATTATAAAGCTACTAAATAATTGAAGCCCCTCGGTGAATCCACTATACACAGCAAGAGCTTTTGCAATACTTTTCTTATCCTTAACGGCTACCTTAATTGTATTGATATACTCATGCTTGTCAGCCATTGCCTCGTACTCCGCGAAAGCTTTATACTCTGTTTCAGGCATACCTACCGTATCTAATAATAAACTGTAGGCGTGTTGGTGTATACTTTCCATGTTTGCAAACGCACTCATCATCATTCGAGCTTCGGGCTTTTTAAATATTCGCATGTATCTATCGACATAACCAGCCCCGACATCTACATCGGACTGTGTAAACAATCTAAATATTTGTGTCAGCAGGTTCTTCTCGGAAGTGCCTAACTCCTGCCAATCCTTAACATCGTTATGTAGTGGTACGTCCTCTGGAAACCAGTGCATTTGATTCTGCTGTACATAGTAATCAAACATCCAAGGATGGTCGAAAGGTTTATAATAATCTCTTGTTCCTAATAAACTCATTTGCAGTTTTATCCTCTCGTTATCCTTCGCAAGATAAACAATCTACTTCTGAAAGATTTATGCGTGGTATTTTTATGTTAACATTTTCTGCATTTCTTGCAGCGTCAGACCGCAAGTAGTACAGAGACTTTAAGTTTTTAGCTCCTGCCCAGTGTACATCATTAACATACTGTAGAAATTCATCATGAACTTCAGGAGGTTCTGTTGCCTTTGGAGGGGAGAAGAACAAGTTAACACTTTGACTTTGACAGATATATTGCTGCCTGTGGTGAGCGTGTTCTATAACCCATATTTGATTTATCTCAGGGGCAGTTTTAAACACTTCCTTTTCTTCGTCACTTAAAAAATCTAAGTGTTGAACAGAGCCTAGATGCGCTGCAATGTCCTTCCATGTTTCCTCAGTATTTTTCTTTTTAGACTTTAAAAGTTTTTCTAAATGTCTATTACGAACCTTATACGAACCTGTTAAAGTTTTGTGCGTATATACGTTAGCCCTTGACGGCTCAATACTAGGACTTGTTCCGTCGCATATAATACTAGAACTAGCGTTAGGGGCAATAGCAAGAAGATGAGCATTGCGCTTACCGCTACCCCACATATCAGGTGATTCGCCCCTTTCAGCGCCCAGTTTAATACTAGCTTTTTCAGCTTTTCTCTTGAGTAATCCGAAAGCTCCGTGGTTAAAGCTGCTGGCGTACATACTCTCGAAAGGAATGTTATTAGCTTGTAAATAACTGTGAAAACCCATCGCCCCAAGACCAATTGAGCGTTCTCTATATGCTGAATAAGCCGCTTTTCTATATCCATTTTTGTTCTCCTTTATGTAATTTTTAAAACGTTCTGGACCTGCTCTGTATGGTCCCAACTCATCTGTGTTTACCGTGCTGTCAATAAAATTCTGAAGTACATTATCTAACATCGTAACTAAGTCTTCAATGAAGAGTTCATCTTTGTTCCACTCGTCAAACTTTTCTAGGTTTACGCTTGATAAACAACACACGGCTGTTCGGTCTTCGTTTGTGGGCAGTGTTATTTCGCTACATAGGTTGCTTTGTTTTATTTCTAAGCCCAACTCTTTCTGTTCCTTAGGCAGCGCGTCATTACAATTGTCTATATTTATAATATAAGGCTCACCCGTTTCGGCTCTGGTGTGTATAATCTGCCACCATAAATCTCTAGCACTTACACTTTTAACTGCTACTTTAGTTTTTGGGTCTATTAATCTCCAATCTTCGTCGGCGCTTACTGCATCTAAAAATTCGTTAGTTATGTTAACTGCGTTATGAATATTTAAACACTTACGATTTAAGTCACCGCCAGTGGTTTTTCGCATGGCGATGAACTCTTCAACTTCTGGATGGTTTATATCCATGTACGCTGCATAACTTCCTCGACGAGTAACTCCTTGATTGAAGGCTAACATTTGAGAATCTACTACGTGCATGAAAGGGATAGAACCAGTAGATTTACTACCGTTAGAAGTGCCAGTACCATTACTCCTAATATCACCCCAATATCCACCGATACCTCCACCTGCGCTTGCAAGCCAAATGTTTTCATCGTAATGGTCAGATAAACCAATCCTTGAATCAGGAACATAATTAAGAAAACAACTAATGGGAAGACCGCGTGAGGTTCCCCCGTTAGAAAGTATAGGGGTGCTAAACATAAACCAGCAAGCACTTGAGTAATTATAAAGTCTTTGTGCAAGAGCATAGTCAGTATTCCCTTTGTAAGTCGCGCCAAAGACCGAAGCCCTAGCAAAAGCTTGTTGAGCATATTCTTCTTTCCTCCAAAAATATCTATCTTTTAATGTATCAATTGAAAATTGACTTAAACTACTCTCCCTGTTCAGGTCTATCTGTACTCCTAGATACTCCTGTATTTTTAATGTCATATTTATTTTCCCTTTTCTCTCTGTTATATTTCTTTGATTTCTGTCTGTTGCGAGACTTCTTATTTTTATTAAACTTAGCGGTTCGTTCCGCTTTGTGTTCCATATCCATCAGCTTTCTCCAACGTTAGCTTGTTTGTATAAAAAGTTAATAGTCTTTCTTCATACCACTGAGCCTTCAATAAATCTGAGAGTGGTTTTTGTTTATAGCGAAACCGCCAACGATATTTTAAACTATTACCACGCAAGTAACCGATATATTCTTCGGGGGTTAGCATAGCTTCTATAGCTTCTATACACTCCACCTTTCCTGTATTATAGTGTGGTGGGTTATTGACTTCTCCTAATAATACTGCATCATCTTTATCGAAGTTATTTTTCATGTGTCTTTACTGTCCTGTGCTGTGTTTACCCACTCGTCTGGTAAGCTAGACTCAGTATACCATCTAAACTTATTAGCTGTAGCCCACTCACCGTGAGTTCTTTTTGTTCCGTCTTTTCTAATTGTAGCGGCTGGCATTGGTGAAGAAGGGTTTGCAAATAGAAAAACTAATTCGGTATTCGCTGGTAATTTTTCTCGAATCCATTTATACTTTGAATATTCTGCGTAGTCCCAAAACCGACCCTTTGATTCTAACAGAATTATCTTGTTTTGTAAAGTCCTTACGAAGTCTGGTTCATAGAAATGTTCTACCACGTAATTTACTTTCTCCGTGTGGTGTTCCCAATCTTTAAGAAGTGTGTCGTGCAAGGTGTATTCCCATGCGCTGTCATAGCCCTGTACACGCTCTTGACGAGGGCGCTTAACTCTAGGTTTACGTTTCATGATACTTCGTTAATGTAATGTGCTTTCAGAAACTTGTAATACTTCATGTTCTCTGCCATTTATAGCCTCCATAGTAGCCTCGTGTAAGAAAAGTAATTCTTCTAAACTAAATTGCTGTCTCTTCAGTTTAAAATTTGCTGCAAAAAGAGCTACGATATGCTCTATAGGCGGTGCTTCCTCTTTGTCATTAACCATTTTAAATCCTCCAATGTAATAGCATCTAAAATTTTTCCTCTTTTAAGTAATTTTTTTATGTTTTGTTTAGCCCAGCGCTGTGTGTAGAAAGATAAATAGTAAGTTCTTTTCGATACAAAATATCTATCTTTAGGAAGTAGAGTTGTTAGTTTAGAGGGTGTGATATTCTTAGCCTCTTCTTCGGAGACTAAAGTTTTTAACCACTCAAGCAATAAGCTATCTACTTTTTTGTTTATTCTTTTAACTATTCTTTTTCTCATTTAGGCGTAGTTCCCACGCTAGGCGTAACCTCTTCAACTTTCGGAAGTGTCACCACACTGGTTAAATATTCTATACCTTTAGCATACTTAAACATTCTAAGACCTTTACCATCGTTAGTATCTTTGTTACATTCTATTTTATGTGAGCAATAAACACAACCGAAAGGAAGTTTCATGTTTCCTTTCACACCAGCCGCTACAGGTTTGTAACACTTCTCTGGAGGTTCATTAAAATTAACTAGAACCTCTACCAATCTAGAGATAAGACTTTTAATGTTTGGCTTGTCTAGTTCTTCTGGTTGAAGCAGCGCCAGCTCTCCTGATTCTTTGTTCATTGCAAGGAAGCCCCCATTCGTAGTCCCCTCGGCTCCCTCATACCCTGCAAGTTGGCTAAGATAACCAAATGGGTCATCGTCTCTTAACGTTTTGTTTTTAAATTTCTTGAAGCCAAAATTAGAAGCTGTTTTAATATCTATAACTTCACCATCAATCTTACAATCCATATGTCCCTTGATGCCATTGACTGTTACTTCTTTCTGTTCGTCAGTCACCTCGTGTCCCGAAAGTTTAACAAAGAAAATGAGTATGTCTTCAAGTAGATGTCCATACAGGAATTTTATTTGTGTTTCAGGAGAGTGGGTTATCTCCCGTGTTTGCTGCTTACTGTAGTATAGTTGTCTAGCTGGTCTTCCAATGTTAGACATTCTTAACGTGAATTTATTTCGATTCTGTGGTGTTGCCCAAGTCTTAATGGTTTGTTTAATTTTATCCCCAAGCTCATCTAAAAATTCATCCGGTATTTTCTGTCCTCCTGTAATAGAAGTGACAGTTTCGTATACATCATCAACGAGTGTAGACAGTTCTTTCATTTTAAAGTCTCCTTGAACGCTTTAATAACATCACTTGAAAATAGTTTTTGTAAGTTAACTAGAAACATTCGGCTGGCTTTGTTGTCCCCACCTGTCACAGTTTTAAAAGTGTCTAGTTCGTTGACAATTTTCTTTAGCATCTTAGTATCAAACACCAACGTACAAAACTCTACGTCGCCAACACAAAGATTATGAAACCAGTAGTCAGCCTCCGTAGCTTTAATGCCTGAAGGTTTACCATAACTTTCGTACTCGATACAAATGTTACCCGTCTTCATCCACATATCTCTTTCAGATTTAACCTCTATCTTTTTGTTCTCAAGCATATCTCGTATCTTATCTTCTCTTATTTCGCCGTACTGTAAATCTAAGTCAAACTTTTTTCTATCTGCTTTAATGGGTTTCACTCCAGTTTTCTCCTACTTTATATTGTGCGTCTAATGGACAGTTAAGTTTATAGTAGTCTCCAGCTTGACGTATTGCATCTACTGCTATCTCGCCAAGCTTATCCACATCTTCATGCCAAGTTTCTACCTGCCACTCGTCGTGAATGTTAGCTACCACATGAGCATCAATAGGGGACGTAGTACCTACGCCACTACTAGACTTCAGGGAATCGTTTAAAATTATCAAAGCTCGTTTCATTACGATAGAGCCAGCCCCCTGTAACAAAGAATTTAATGCTGCGTGTTCGCTTCGAATAAATATCTTACGTCCATCTAATGCTTTGATGAATTTATTTTTTCCAGCTTCTCTTGTGATTCTATCCCTAAGAGATTTAAGTGTTGGGAAATTACTAAGAAAAGATTGCTTAATTCGTTTACCTGCTGCCTTGTTTCCACCAACCACGCTGCCAATTTTAGCATCTCCAGCTCCGTAAAGGAAGGCATAGATGAAAGTTTTTGCCTGAGTTCTTGATTCAAGTCCCGCCCTAGATTGATTAGCTGCGTGGATGTCTCCGTTGAGTATGTCATTAATAAACTCCTTATCGTTAAGGTAGTGTGCCAGCATTCTAAGTTCTAATCCACTTGCGTCAATACCTACTAACTTATAACCTCGTGGTACTGTCCAACAAGCACGGCACTCCTTGCCGTATGGTGAGTTAACACTGGGTACTTGAGCTACGTTGGGGTCACGGTGAGACATTCTTCCGGTGATTGTACCGTTAGATATAACCGCGCCATGAACCCTGTCACGTTTTAAAAAAGATGACCAAGACTTCACTTGGGCTGTTCTTTTTTGTAGCATTAAATACCTAGCAATAACAACAGCTTCCGGTATATCTTTAACTGTACTTAAAATTGTTTCATCAATCTTAGGTTGACCAGTAGGTGTGAAGTGCTTAGGTTTCCATCCAAACTCCTGTAGATATTGTCCTATCTGTTGGCGTGACCCTAGTTTAAAAGGCTCTTCTGTAGTCCTTACTACCTGTTGGGAACCATTAGACAGACAGGTATACTCTTGCTGAGTAAGCCTTACTTGTTTTCCAACTGTGTCAATGCCCAGCTTTCTTAAAACTCCTTGGGCTGTGTGCTGAGGCAGTAGGGGTCTTCTAATTATTTTAGGTTTAAAAGTTTTGTGTACTTCCTCTTCAGCCTTTATAAGTTCTTTCTTAAAGTAAGTGAATAAACTTTGTGCAGCTTGTTTATCTAAAGTAAAGCCATAGTCTTGCTGCTCACAGGTTAGTTTGTAAGTCTCCGTTTCGAGGTTGACACTTTCTAATGTGAAGCCTTTACTCTCGGTCTTTAAAGCTTGGTAGACTTTATAATTTACAAACACATCCTGAGCGCAGTATTTCATCATTTCGTCAGAGTATCTGCTGTAATTATCAAATTCTATTTTTGGGAAACCAAGTGTATCTCCCCAAGCCTTTAACCCGTGCGACGGTCTGATTGGATTAAATAATCTTGACAGCACCAGAGTATCTATAAGTTTCTTATCTGAAAGATAACAGCCACATAGACGCTCAATAACTGGTATGTCAAACCCAATTATGTTATGCCCTATAAGTTTGTCAGCACTTACAAGAAGCTCTATACCCTCGTCAATTTTACTTGGCGGAAAGTTGAGCTGCTCTTGCGTGTCAATATCTAAAACAGATAAGCAGAATATTTTTGTAGGTTGTAGCCCGTTTGTTTCAATATCAAAAACTAAAGATTTCACAGCAGTACCTCTTCATCGTCAGTAATGAACGTTTCGTGTAACCTCCCCGTGTCTTTATCATAAACTAAATGTGTTGCCATTCCTACATCACCAGTGTATCTGGATTTTAATACTCGCATATGTGTTGTGTTAGCCTCTTGTGGGTCATCGGATTGTTGGTCACGCTCCAATGCTATGACACAATCGGACAGTTGTGCAATACTTTGTGACCCACGTAGATGTGATAGACTTACAGTGACGCCATTCTCGTGACCTCTATTGCCCTCTACTCTGCGTAAGTGACTCACAAGTATCAACCCTACACCTGTCTCTTCGACGATGCTACGAAGCCTCGTCATAATATTATCAATAGCTCGTCGTTCATCGCCCTCCACCATTGAACTAACTAGCATATGAAGGTGGTCAACGACTACCCATTTACACCCACACCCTACAATTAAGAATCTAAGCTTACTAAATATTTCGTCAATGTCAGTGATACCAAAGTGACTATGAATCCATACACGGTCTTTGTTCTCACCTTCATAGACCTTAGAAAAGAGTTGACTAAGCTGTTCTTCACTATAGTTTTCTCGTACTTGGTCAATATATAATCTTGCGTTAGCCTCGATAGATAAAATCCCATCAACAGTACGCCTCCAATCTTCTTCAAGAGCGATGATACCCACGTTATCTTGAGTGTGAGTGATTAGCCAATGCTCTATTTCTCTAGTGACACTAGACTTACCGAGTCCTGTACCCCCAGTGAGAGTTACTAACTCACCACGCCGCAACCCATAGAGCTTATCATTGAGTCCAGCCCAAGGATAAGGCACACTATCGAGTAGCTCACGATTATTAAAATTATCTTTCTGTTCTGATATATTAAGAACGCCTGAAGGTGTATAAAGTTTGGCGCTCCACCAAGAATCAACGTAGGCTTGAGCGCGTCCAGCCTTGAGCATTTCATTAGGGTCTTTAAAGTCGTCAGGCATTGATAGAATCTTAGCCTTACCCGGAGTTAGAAGCATCGCTACTTGTTTAGCTGCATCCCTTCCTACTTTATCATTATCAAAATTAATAATAATGTTGTCATAACCCTCAAGAAATTCTATTGAGTTTTTAACATCCCTAGCCGCCCCTGCTGCTCCGCTTTTAATACTTACTACAGGCCACTTAGACCCCATTAATTCGTAAGCCGCCATCGCATCGCACTCACCTTCAACAAGCGTTATGTACTTTCCAGAGTCTTTGAATATAGACTGCCCAAAAAGACCAGTACCTTGTGAGTTACCGCGCCACGTAAAATGTTTGGCAGGTTCTCTTACTTTATAACTTGTTACTTCAGTTGCTACGCAGTACGGATAGAAGTGTTTAACTATTTCTCCTTTTGTATTCCTCACCGCTTTTACATTATACTTTTTAGCTGTCGCTAAACTAATACCACGGTCTGTTAGTTCCGTAAAGCTCCCCTCAATTTCATTCACTGAATTTGTTTGGTGCATTTTAAACTCCGAAACGTTATCATTAATTGATGATAGTTCTGTTTTAAAATCTATAAGATTTTCATAATCACTTACTCTTTTGTCGCAAGCAAAACAATATGCGCTACCGTCCTCATTCAAACTTGCTGCGTCACTTGAACCACACAGGGGGCAGGGTTGGTGATATTTTACAAAGGCCAATTTCATCTCTCCTTCTTTAAAAATAAAAGCAGTTTCAAGACTTACTTAGGTCTTTAGGTTTGGTTGGTTTAGTTAAGAATGTTTATATGTTTAAGAGTCCTCTCCCTCGTCGGCAGCCTTAACAGGTGCTAACATATTGTCGGTAAGAAGCTCTTTGAGTTTACTACTCAAGGTAATACTTGCGGCATTTAGTATATCCATTCGCCGCTTTAATGAGTTTACCTCATTATTTACTTCTACCATGTAGTTAAAGAAAGTTTTACCTTCGTCATTAAACTTAGAGGCATCATACTTTGTACCCTCGTGTTCGTATGTGCTTATAGTTTCCTGATTCACAGCTCGTCAACCTCCGCTTCGGTAACTGATTCAGAAACAAACTCGTCTCCATCACCAGAACTATAATGTACCAAGTCGAGTACCTGTACAGCCTGTAACTCCAAACCTTTAAAGTCCTGTCCATTACGATTCATCTCCCAAGGCCGCCCTTGCACCTTAACTTTAGAACCGTTACCTACTAAACAGTTTAATGTTTGTTTCTGTGCGTCCATTAGCGCGGGTGCTTCCCGAACCGTACCTCTCGGCCCATTAACTTTACGAGTTAAAGTAATGGTTGGACCATCTTCCTTATCTTTAATTGTAAAGCCCAGTTCTTTAAGTTCATTAGCTTTATCATCTTCTAATACTACATCAATACAATACTTCGGTTCAAACCTAGTATTAGGTTGAGTGATTGAAGCCCAGTTTGCAATACCTTCTACTACCATTTTTATTTCTCCTCTTGGTTAAATGAACCCCGACAGTGTACCACAGTCGAGTTGGTGTGTCAAGCCTTATATCTCTGCTAAGTAGTTTATAAAGCTCGGCAATTGTTCAAAAACAAATTCCTCAGTTAAAGTTTCTTGATTGACACGTTCTGCTAAACAAAAATGAATGAACTTCCGCTTCGCTCTTTTGTTCGGGCAAGCCGTCCCAATGTGAAAAGCGAATAACTTAGTCCACATGTCATCAAGAAATAGAAGTTCTTTCGCGGTTACTTCTGTGTCATATCCTTTCTTCATTATTTATACCCTCTATTTTAAGTTGTTGTTCAAAATCTTCAGTGGTTAGTGCGTCGAATATATTATCATTTTGAATCGTTAATTCATCAGCCCTTTGAATTATCTTATCTATAAGCAGGTCGTTCGTTAAGTTTTGATATTCATTAATCATGCTGCTACCTCCTGTTAGTTTTCTCTTAGGCTGGTTCAAAAAGTTGCTGTAGTCTATCAACTCCATCGCTACTTGTCAAGCCTCCCAACATTAAATTAAAAAGGCTTGCTCTTAGTATTTAGATACCTATTGCTGTGTTTTGTGTACCTATAGTATTTAGCCCTTAAAGCATCGCGTCCTTAAGATATATTATTTAATGCCCACCTTCTCCACTTATCTAAACGTTCTTTAACTTCTTTCGGCTCTACTGATAGTCGTATACGTTCCTCTCGATGATAGTCAACAAGCACTTGTATTCTATTTAAAATTTGGTCATCAGTCCATGCCAACTCAGTATCTTCTGCATCTTCAAACGCTTCGTAACCACATAACATTCTTATAGTTTTATTACGTAAATTAATATATTGATTATTTTCTTTCTTAAAAAAAGAATTAATTTTAAAGTACATTTTTTCTCTCCTTTTCCCATCCCATTAGTTTTATATAGCAGTTAGCACAATAGCGTTTCTCGTAGCTGGCAACTTTAAGCTTATTATTCTGTACGAATACTGCATTATCTTTACACGTTATAGTATCGCAGTCAATCATTTTTATAAATCCTCTAAGTGTGGAGCAGTTTAAAGACTTGCTTAGGTCATAGACGTATTGTTAAATACTAAAAACTACTGCTTGGAACAAATAATACCGCATATATTTTTCGACATAAGCTACCAGTGCGCGGCGAATGCTTGCATATTTTCATGTAAACTAAGAACGACCATTTTTTAAAAAACTTTTTCATTTTATTTTCCTCTTTAGGGACGCAGTACCTACGTCTATATTAAGCTGCTAGTAAATATTTAGTCATAACCTCACTGGCTTTGTCGGTACGGCGCTGCATCAAAGCTATTTTATTTTTAGCAGATGATGGAGCATGAGTACACCAGTCTGTAACGGTATTATAAACTGCCCACAAATTACGTCCCATCAACGGTGCATAATGAGTGTGATACCTGTCTACTAAGTATAACATACTCTTGTTATTTATATCATCCTTGTAAGAGTTCCAAGAAATCTCAGCAATATCATCCTTGTAATCTGCAACCTCTGCAAAAACTTTAAAGGCTGCAATAGGATTAGTGGGAGTGCAATATAAATCATGCCACAACTCTATCTCATCCTCAATAATGTTAGCAGCTTTGCCTAGCACCGAAACGCCTAAGTCTATATCAAGTTTATTAGTATGTCGCGCCTTATAAATCGAGGCTGGGTTTTTAATAAATATCTGAGAGTTAAGACAGGCTGATTGCTGGAAGCCAAGAGATAATATAAAACTCCAGACACCATTGAAGCTCGACAACGCCATCACTTTAATGAAACCTTCATCACCATCAGGAGTAATATACTTCTTAGCAGGTAGTTTATACTCCACAAGGCACATACCACCATTAGGAGATATAGATATTGTTTCTTGAATACCTGTCGCATCGAGGTTACAGCGTTCTAACATGTCCCTAGTTTTATCTATCATCGTAGGATATTGAATGGGTTTGTAACGTAAGCCGTGAATAGCTATAGGCTCTAGCGTATCAGTCCGATAGTATACTTCTTTGCTTGGAAAAGATAACGCCGCACCGCCCTCGTCCCACTCTCTATCGCCCCAACTTTGAGGTCTAAATTCTACAGTAGCTTTTTTAACATCGAAATCTGCTGACCCATAGCCACGCTCACGTAGTTCTTGAATGGGTTCGTAATTATTATTTAATGTGTGTAACATTTTACTATCTCCTGTTTAACTTATTGAGACGCAGTACCTACGTCGTTAATATTAAAACCGCCTACGGCACGAAGTACCTTCGTTGCATGACGATTGCCCAGCACTCTAGCACGTTCCGAAACCCTCGTCAACCCATTGACAAGTATTTAAAAATATGCTATAGTCTCTTTAAAACTTTTAAAGTCTCTTATAAAAACAACAACTAAAACTTTAAAAACTCTAAAGAAACTTTAAAAAACTCTAAAGAAACTCTAAAGAAACTCTAAAGAAACTCTAAAGA
>TARA_R110002124_G_scaffold78219_1_pt1 | contig 30592 bp, 24 predicted proteins | sample TARA_R110002124 | Tara Oceans TARA_R110002124 (sample SAMEA4397445) | marine metagenome | biome: Polar Biome; feature: [SRF] surface water layer (ENVO:00010504); material: water (ENVO:00002006), including particulate matter (ENVO:01000060) such as... | depth 5 m
CGATGAAATTTCCGCTGAAGAAGTGGTCAAAGAAATTGATGGAAATACCGCAAAATTAAAAAAGAAAGAACCCAAGTTTTATTCGATTACGGTCAGTCCTTCAAAGTATGAATTACGAAAACTAAAGAACAATAGCCAAGATTTAAAAACCTACACTCGTGAGCTGATGAAGGATTATGTGTCGAGTTTCAATCGGGAAATAAGTGGGCGACCTATAACTATTGATGACATAAAATACTATGCGAAAATTGAACATCAACGAACCTTTAAAGGCACAGATATTCAGATAAAAGAGAACCAACCTTTCGCGACAAAAATACTTCAACTCAAAACTGAAATACGAAATATTCAAGACGGACGAGCGGAAGGGAGTACTAAAAAGATGAACAGGGAAATTGCCAAACTGGAACGCCAAGCACCACATCAACAAAATGGAAAACGGATTGTACAGGGAATGCCAAAAGATGGAAACCAAAGTCATATTCACATCATCGTAAGCCGAAAAGATGCTTCCAATTCCGTAAGTCTTTCACCTGGTAGTAAACACAAAGCTTCAGAGGTTGAAATGCACGGAAAAAAAGTAAAACGGGGTTTTGACCGAAACAAATTTTTCGACAAAGCAGAAAAAACCTTCGATACAAAATTTGGCTACAAACGCAATTTTGCCGAGACCTATAAAGCACGAAAGGATTTTGTAAAAAATCCCAATCTATATTTCGCTGCTTTGATGAAATTACCAGCAAATGAAAAAGCATTGGCTTTTAAAATGATTACAAAATCTGGATTGCCAATAGTACCAAGTATTCCAGTAAGTCAGGCACAAATTGCGCTTCGAGTTTTTAAGCGATTAAGACGTGGCGTAGAGGTGGCCATAAAATCAAGTTCAATAGGAGTCTAAGTATGGAAATAAACAATCTCATAACGATACTTTCAATTATTGGTTTAGCCAGTACTGTTTTCTATGCGTTTTTTCGGGTAAGTAGATATGCGTTTCTTTTGAATTTTATATTGCTTTCAATTTTTGTGTTCTATATTTCTGAGGGAAACGAATTAGTATCGCTATTACTCTATTTGGTTTGTCCTCTACTATTAATTAATACAGGACTATATGTATTTCTGCATAAAACTGAAAATGTACAAAACGGAAATACCAAGTACCAAGTCAATTTTGCTACAAACAAAGGGAACTTCAAATTAGATAATATTAAACGTGGCGCATCCGTCATCGGCTCTGCGGGAAGTGGTAAGACTGAAAGTGTGATTTATGGATTTTTGAAGCATTTCCGGAAAGAGCGCTTCTGCGGAATTATTCACGACTATAAAGATTTTGAATTGACCGAAATGGCATATCCACTTTTTAAGGATAACGATATGCCGTTTAAGGTCATTTCCTTCGATAAAATCATCCATCGGGTAAATCCCATTGCACCACGCTATTTAGAGAGCGAGGAAAGCGTAAACGAGGTTTCAAGAGTGCTAATTGAAAATCTTTTAGAGCAAAGAGAAAGTGGAACAACCGGAACTACAAAGTTCTTTAACGATGCCGCTGAAGGTTTGATTGGTGGGTTAATCTGGAAACTAAAAACTACCTATCCGCAATTTTGCACACTTCCTCATTTAATAGCTATCTACCAATACCTTGATACGGATAGCCTCGTGCAGTTTTTGGAAACCAACACCACATCGAGAGCAATGGCAGATGCTTTTATTAGTGGTAAGGATTCTGACAGACAGACCGCTGGTGTAAAAAGTACTTTGGCAAATGCGCTGAAACGAATTAGCACACAACGGATTTTTATGGCATTGTCCGCAGACGAAGTACCTTTGAATATTAATGGTGAGGATAATCCTGCCATAATTTCGGTAGTGAACAATCCAAAATATGAAACGTCTTATTCGCCAGTAATTGCAACCATTATTCACACTATTACAAAGCAAATGAGTGTGCGTAATTCCAAACCCTCATTTTTATTAATGGAAGAAGCACCAACCATTCGCTTGTTAAATATGCACCGCATTCCGGCAACATTGAGAAGCTACAATATTGCTACGATTTATGTAATGCAGGATAAAATACAAAACGATATGATGTATGGCGATAAGGCAAGCAAGGCAATTTTGAGTAATTTATCATACCAGTTTTTTGGTAAAGTAAACGACCCAGACACCGCCAAATACTACGAACGCTTTTTTGAAATCATCAAAGACCCAACCAAAAGCGTAAGTCGTGGTCATAATCTGGATTTTGATACACGTATTACCACAGGCGAAAAGGAAATCCCGAAAATACGAGCAGATGTATTTTTCAGGTTAAAGCAAGGCGAGTTTATTACGTATGCGGATGGGAAGGACAAGAAGGTACAGTTTAAACTGTCTAATATTAAAAGAGAGCTTCCGCAGGAAACGAAGCAGTATTCAAATGTTGATTTAGAAGCTAATTTTGAGAGGGTTTATGATGAGGCGAGGTCGATTTTCAAATAAATTAAAGTGGTGCAATAGGTGGTGCAATAGGTGGTGTAATAGATGGTCAAATTGGTGGTCAGATGGCTTATCCAGTGACAAAATAATTAAATAAGGATTCTTCTTTAATCAAGTGTACACTTTATAAAATACCATTTGGCTTTAAGCTAGTGTTAGAAAATAATTTTTACTTTTCTAGGTAATCGCTAATTCCAAACATCCGTTTAGAAGTACATGCCAAGTTCTTCCGTCCGTTGCTACAATAATCAGCCTCAATCTCAAAAACGATACAGTTCCTATTTGTTTGCTTGCTGGCAATAGCAGTAGAACAACTTCCACCAAAGGTATCCAAAACTAAATCCCCAGGATCTGTACTTTTTTCTATTAGATAGCTTATTAGATCAACAGGCTTTTCGGTAGGATGGTTATTGTTTTTGGTTTTAGAAGATTTTAGGATATTGCAGTCACGCCTACCATTCAATTTTTTGTTTCCATTGCTACAAAATAATATCATTTCATATTTTGGCGCATAGTCGCCTTTCAGGTCGCCAGTTCCGTGATTTTCCTTTTCCCAAATCAAGATGTTCTTTATTCTAAACTATTTACCAAGGAAAAACTTAAAGACTTCTACATTGTGCCAAGAGCAGAATACGTAGAGATGTGCCTCTTCTTTGCAGACTCGTTTTATTTCTTTTACCCAACTATTTAGCCAGTCCAGATTATTATCATTAGGCATCCTTTTATGGCGGTTATTCCTCTTATTACTTCTGTAACTTATGCCATAAGGTGGGTCTGTCAATACTAAATCTACACTATTGTCCGTAACTTTTTTAATACCGATTTTCCAGTCTATATGTAGTATTTTTTGCATCTGTTACACTGATTGATTTAGTTATAATTAAAGCATAGCTATGGCTGTTCAGTATCTTTTGGATGCTGATGATTAGTTCAATAAATACAGAGAAATAATTGCTTTAAAAAGGTGCTTTATCCTTTGACCCTCTTGCGGCAGCTAACCACTTGCCTTCCTGCTTAACCAGTTTAAAAACACCAGGCGTTTTATCGTATGCTGTGGTGTATTTTACCCAAGCCACATTGCCCATAATCGTATCTTGCAAAACGGTAAAGTTAGAATCATCCTTTGGCGTAGCGTTGAACATATTTATGGTGTTCATATAGTTGGAATACGCCTGTGGTGTAGAATGTGCTTTTAAGGTTTCCTTATCTTTTTCATAAAAGCTTTCGATGACGATTTGGGCTGTGGCACTTGGTCCTGAAATTTTAGTTTTAGAATCAGCTCAGGAAAGGAACAGTAATACGAGCGAGCAAACAACAATTTTTTTCATAACGGTATTAATTTGGGTTATTGATATATCTATGCGATAGTTTCATTTCAATGTTTCGTTCGCCATCTTTCTCGTTAAGTTCCAAAATTGCCCTGCGGTCATTAGACAATGAAAATTTGGGCAATACATAAACGAAGCGCACCGTTTCGTGTTCTGCAATTTTAGATGGCAGGTTATATGTGTAAATAGGTTCTTGATACAGTCGCTGTAATGACTTTCTTTTGCCCTTTTGCCGAGTTTCAATCGAAAGGTTCAAGAAATTCAAATCGTAATCCAAAGTAGAATTATTCTCAATCTGGATAACGAAGTAGAGTTCTTCCTTATCAAAAACAACATTTTCAACAGTCAAGACAATGCCTTGCGTTCGCTTCTTAATCCGACCGATACGCTGGTTTCTGTTAAGAAGATACGAGCAGAATTTTTGATAGTAATACGCTCTATTATCTACACGTTCTTCAGAAGATTCAGCAAGAATCGAATCGACCTTAATTGGTTTCTCATTTCCGATACTACTTGATAGCGGAATGAAATAATTGAGCTTAGATAGCTGTTTTTTATATCTTACAATATACGAAAAAATTGAACCATTTCTATTGACTACCAACAGATTACTTTCCTTCCCAGGCTTTGCCTGAAGAAGTCCAAAATACTGTTCTTTTTCACGATTGTAAGTAAATACAAAATTATCTGAACCGGTTATTCCTTGCCGAATAGGTTCAGGGAAGAATAATGCAACGTTTTTGGTGTCGTTGGCATATAGGGTATCGAGAACTGTAGTTGTTTGCGCTTTCGCGAAAGCGGAAATCAGTATCGCAAATATTAAAATTGTTGCTCTCATAATTTAGGTTTTAGAATTAATTTATAATTATTCAATACCGTAACTTTTACGTTTCGGTTGTTACGTCTGAGTACTTTGGATATACCACCAACTTGTGGTACGGTAGGAATGTTGATATCGCCAATAATATCGTCCAAGACTTCAGTGGTGGCTTCTGCTCGAAAATTGTTCTGTACATAGATACCTTCACTACCATCAGATAAATCGAATGCTTTGAGCTTCGTGGGATGATGCTTAATATTTTCAATTTCAATGAGCGCACGATTAGGCTGAAAACTTATGAAGCCGAAAATAGGTGTATTCTTAGGCATTTTTTTACCATTAATCGAAGCGGATTTAGTCAGGCGCATTCGCAATCTGGTATTCGCTTTTACAACTTGGTCGCCATCTACTACCACGTATATAGTTTCATCTGTATTACCAATGATTGAAACTTCATTGGGTTTTGGGGAAGCGGCAAAGAACAATTGATGTTCCAAGCCTAATTCTTTGGCTTCAATTTTTTGTTCCCGTTTTACTTCAGTAGAATCAATTTTTGATACCGCTTTGCGAACAGTTCTCTTTTGTCCCAAATTTTGGTATCGTTTTTCTGAATACTGAATCTTGCCAGCTTCGTAGATGCTATCTACGATACGTTCTTTTTCGCGTTCTGGAAGGTCTGGGTCGTAAAAACCCATAGAATCAATCAACTTTTCATCATAGATGCTTGGCGCGTTATTTTCACGCACTTTCTTCAAGTCGTTAATTGCATCTAATTTGGAATCGTACTCTTTTTGGTCTTCTTCCAAATCTGGCACCAAGGTCTGTTTAAGGTTTTCAGTTTCACTTTCATCATCGCCCATAACCATTACGGAATAGGAAATCAGGAATATGAAAATCACGGCCAAAACCGCTGCAAATACTATTTTATTCTTTTCTACTTTCATCATTGAGTTTTTTTAATGTGTTCTCGAAATAGTTGGTAATCAACAATCCGTGTGGATTGTTCGGGAAGTTTCGGTCAACCATAATCAAGTTTCCGGTAGAAACCAATTCATAAGTGTCGATGATTGAACCTCTATTGATTTCAAAAATGGTCGTTGTTGTAAAACTGTATGAGCCATTATTTTCGTTTATCCGTGAATCGATACTCAGTACTTTTTGAACCAAGGAATACTGAAGCAGTCTATTGTAAACACCATCGGCTTTTTTCTGACGATACAGGTTGTCCACAGAACTGTTTCCCAACCAAAGTGCCTTTTTTAAATTACTTTCATAATTACTCGCATCAATATTGTAGAAATAATTGTGGAACAAGTCTAAATGTGCCAAGGCTTCAACCCTAAAATTCTCTTTTTGAGTTACGAGCTTCAGTGGAATAATGCTGCCATCGGTATTTATGGCAAAAGCGCTATTTAGTGCTTTTTGATTTGTGGAATATGCCATCCATAAAGCGAAGGTGCTTGATAGTAATGCTAGGACCAAAACTCCCAAAACAATAAACCGATTTAATTTTAGGACGTTGTAGATATTCTTGTATGGTGTTTTCATTCTGAATTAAATTAGTTGGTAAATAATCTGAGCGTAAAAGATGTGGCACGTTTATACAATTTGAATTTTAGGAATACGATAAAAGCCACAGAACCTAACTGAACGACAGGTGCAAAAAAGCCTTGACCTGTATCAGTTCCGAAAAGGTTTGTCCAAAAATTGGTATTGATTTCCGTATAAATAGCATTGATAAATACATTGACCAGAAAGAAGGCAGGTACCAACATATATACAGCCGCATATAATTTGAAAAATGTATAAGCAAGGGAACGGAATTTTTCAAAAACCGCTAAACTTATAACCAATGGAAAAAATGCTTGCATTATTCCCAACAGGAAAAAGCGTTCGGCTAGAAATAAAGGGTATATAAATAGGTCGAGAATCCAAAGAATGGTGCTTAAAATAAATGCTAATATTTTAAAGCCATACAACGGTGTTACCAATGCTTCGTACAAAAGTGTCATCGCTGAACTTGCAGCATCAAAAAGACTTACATCTTCCTCTAAAGGAATATCCTGCATTTGCAATGGTAGTAACGCAGGTGCTGTTCCTCTGTACTGTCCCTCTATGGCTACCAATATCCCATCAAAGAATCCTAACACCTGCGTTGAAAATATTACTAAAAGGACTATGGCAAAATTCTTTGCCAATTCGCCAGGACTCAATCCCCAAGTATAACCGTCCTTATCGGCAATACCTTCATTGTACTTCTTAAGGATGTTTACCAAAAAGAACAGGACAGCAAGCGTTTTCATTCCTGCAATGGTATATTGCGAAAAGTTGCTTGCCTGTATGGTCTGGAACACCGTATCGATGTATTCTAACCCAATCCCTAAAAGTATGGTTGCGGTCATTGTTAATAGTCTGTTTCTCGATTATTGACCTTATCCTGCATCTTTCTGAAGGAAATAATATCACGATAGCGTTTGGTTTTAGTTGTGATGCTGGACACCATTTGCTTCGATTCCTTCTCTTTTTCCTTGAGTACTTTTGCACGTTCGGCATCGCTCATTTTTAGGTAGTCGCTAGACAGAACTTCGTCAATAAAATCAACCGTTTCCAATGAGTTTTGTACAATGGCATCAAAGGATTCCACCACTCTACTGATTTCATCGGGTTTGATGTAAGGCGAATTCAAAATATCCTGCAAATCGGTTTGCATTACATTGATGAGTCGTTGATTGTTGTCTGCAATTTCTTGAACAGCATTAAGTTGTTGTACCACACTCGATACTTTCTCGATGGCTTCTTTTGCATCTTTCAGAAATTTCACAGACTTGATAAGTTGGCTCGTCTGTTTGGCAGATTCTACCAAGGATTTTACCAAGCTGATAAAGTTGGTATTGTCATACACTGGCATTCCTTGGGCAGTAGCTTTGCTTGTCATAAATAAAGTCAGGGCTACGGTCATTACTAAAATTTTGATTTTTGTCTTCATAATATTTGTTTTAAGATGTAAATTGAATTATTGCTTTTTCCATATCGTGATGCTCGTCGTAGAGCTTTATAATTTCCTCATTTTCCTGCCCATCGGTTAAGTAAGCCGCATAAACTTCTTTTGGCACTTCCAACCGGAAAATGTTACTTTCCCTACCGATTTTGATAAACATTTCGGTGTATTTCCGTGGACCGGAAAGATTGTTTTTAATAGACTTTAGTTGGTTTAAATCGTGACTGGATAGATTGAGCCTTTTTACCAATTCATCATATCCCTTTTCATTATTCAAGCTGTAAATAACCTGTGTGTTTTCCAAAATACTCGCTGAAGTGGAATTGTTTGGAAGCTGATTGATGGATTGTAGAATAATCCCAATCGCACCGTTTTGTTTACGGATGGCTTGATAGTAGAACTCCACGCTTTCCAGTACATTTTCAAACTTCAGTTGCTTCGCAAACTCATCAAATAAGATGATACCTTTTTCAGCACGGTTTTTCCAAATGGTTCTTTGGATGGCAGATTTAATCAGCTTCAACATTACGGACAGGATTTCCTTATTGTCCTTGACTTCATCGAGCTCAAAAACAATCAATCGTTTATCTTCGATTTTATAGGTTTGGTCTTCGCTTACTTCAAAAAGGAAGCTGTATAGACCATCGCCGACATATTCGGACATTACGTGCAAAAAGCTCGTTATGTTGAAGTAGTCGGGATGGATTTTTAGGGTATCTAAAAGGTCTTTTTGTTTCCTTTCTATAAAGCTGTAAAAACCATCTAAGGAATGATTTTCTGAAGTGTTATTATAATAGTGTTGCAATATCTTTTTAACCGAGACTGATTGTGCTTTTGTAACTTTTAAATCTGAAGCGAACAGTTCAAAAAGGAAAACAGATAGGTCTTCCAAACGTTCAGGTGTCAAGTCTTTAACATCGCTGATGTAAAATGGATTGATGCCTAAGTTTTTACCGCTTTCATATCTGAGAACCGTATATTTTTCAGGATAGAGCTTGGCGAATTTGGTGTAAGAACCACCTAAATCAATAATGACCAACCGTACACCACTTTCAAAATATTGGCGCAGAATATTGTTTGCCAAAAAGGATTTGCCTTCGCCTGTTGGTGCAAAAATGGCAAAATTACGTGCCTTGATCCGTTTCTTTTTTTCATCCCAAACATCTTTTAGCACTGGAATGTTATGTTCTCTATCATTGAAGATGATTCCGGTGTTATCGGATTTGTAATTGGTATTGTTAATGAACAGACACAGAGCGTGCTTTAAATCTGTCACATATAAATCGTGATTTGAAAAGTTGGAAGAAAAGCAGCAGTAACTATTAAGAATATAGTTTTTACGCTCTTCGCCACGTGGATAATATGGGATGATATCCAGTTCCTTAAATTCGGTCTTGATTTTGGACGTGATTTTGTCCAGTTCTTTGGCTTCCTTTGCCCAATAGACAATATTGAGATGACCACGAATAATCCGTACATTATCATCCGCATTGATTTGGTCAAGAATATGTTGGATTTTACCCAGAACCACTTTGTTCTGCGAACCGAAGTTGGAACTTTTATTCAATTCTTCAACTTTTTTATCGAGCAGCTTGCGCCACTTTTGTTTATCATCCAGATAGATGATTTGATTGACGATATGATTTTCGTTAAGTGTAAGCCCTATGCCATCAATAAACCCTTGATGAAACACAAAATCGTCTGAAGTGAATTTCTCATTGGTTTTGCTGCTCTGCACACTTTCGCCAAAGCACAGTTCGCTGTTGATGGCCAGGGCATCAAAATGGTTTTCGCCAATATTGACGCTTTTTTTATCTAAGATGATATCGGTATCAAATCCCTCATTGAAACCATTGAAATAACCGTTGGTTAGTTTCTGAATTTCCTCGACATTGAGTGGTAGAAATTCCATTTTTCGGCTATTATTGATAAAAGAAACGGAATCGCTTACCGAGTTGGCAAAGCTTTTTACGTTATCGTCCAGTTCCTGAACGATTCCCTTTGAAACCTTTAGGAAAGGGTTAACGTATTTGGAATTGTTGAGTGCCTTGTTTTTAGTCAGAATAAAGAACAGATAACATTTATGTTCAATATGTCCACGACCTTTAAAATGCTCGTGTGTAGCTTTTTCTAAAAAGGTTGAATTCGGAAGTTGTTCTGAGGTATATGATTTCTTCAAATAAATATCCTGTTTATGAACAACCGTACCAACTGGCAAAGATTTTAAGGCCTGAAACCAGGCACCGTGCATATCCTCAAAGTCTTTTTCCGATAAGGAATAGATTTCAGGTAGGTTACCTTCATAACACACTATCACATTACCATTATTGGCAAAAACGATATTGTCTTGAATTTCCACGATGGGTTGATATGCAGAAAGGTTCATCTTATTCATAATCGAAGCCAGAATTTCTTTTGTTACTAATGATTTGTGGGAAGGCGTTAGCCGTCTGAAATAGCTGAGGGTTATGTGTAATTCTTGTCAACGCAATATATAGGGCAGCGTTAAAAACCAGTATGCCTATAATCATCCCAAAACTGAAAGAGAAAATAATGACCAAAAGGGATGCGAGAATGGAAACCATCATTAATGCAAACAGGGAGATGGGCAGCCCAAAAATGGCTGCCCGTTTCCTAATGTTTTTATAAACCTCGAATTTTTTCATAAGCCAATGTATTGATTACTGAATGTCGCTTAGCGACTTAGACTACGATTCCGATTAGGTATGTGAAGATGCCTACTACTGCACCTGCAATAAGGACAAATACCAAAACTCTGGTAATTCCCTTTTTTAAATCTGCGTTCTCACCAAAGAAATGTCCTGCATTAAAGAGGAAACCAACTAGAAAAATGACACCGAGCAGAATTGGAAAGATGGTTCTTATAGTATCACCTACATCATTTACGGAATCTTCAATGCCACCAATTTGTGCGAATAGCGATGTTGAGGGCAAAGACAGAAAAGTTGCTAGATAGATTGATTTTTTCATAACGTAACGGTTTAAAATTTTGTGTTGTTTTTGTTATTGGAAATTTACATATATTTGCTCACAAATAACTGAAAATCAAATATTTGTGAATAAAATATTATTTGATATTGTTTGAATTCCGTTATTGTTATTTGGTATCAAATTTTATGATTTTTAGAAGTTGAATTGTTAATAACCCAAAACTTGAAAATGAAAAAAGTGCTCAAAAACGTCAGTTTTGTGATTTTGCTTCTAAAAATGTGCTTCATTTTTGGGCAGGAAACCACAAACCAAAAACGAATTGTAATTGATGTTGGACACGGTGGAAAAGATACTGGAGCAATAGGAATAAATAAAATCCAAGAAAAGGACATAGTAATGGATATAGCGATTGCCATTTTGAAGCTAAACAAAGAATTAAAAAAACCTTTAGATATTTATTTGACCAGATATAAGGATACGCTTATTTCGCTCTCGGATAGAACTAAACTTGCTAAAATTCTAAAAGCTGATTTATTTGTGTCGTTGCATTGCAATCATTCAGATAATCCAAATGCTAGAGGAGTAGAAGTTTATGCTTCAAAGAAACAAGCGAAGTATTCTAAAGAATCTGTTTTTGTCGGCTATCAAATAGAAAAAACGCTCTGCAAAGCTATAGGATATGATAGTAGAGGTGTGAAGTTCGCCAATTTTCAGGTGTTGCGGGAAACAATTAGTGATTGTCCTTCTGTGCTTTTGGAATTGGGTTTTTTGAGTAATAAAGATGAAGGTCATTACTTATCAAGCTCAAGCCACATTAAACGACTAGCCTATTTGATTTTTAGAACCTTAAACCAATAAGATGAAAGAACTATTTAATGAAGTTATTGTTTGTGTAAAGTCACTATTTCGTTTGTTATATACCGAATTAAAGCTTCTGCTTAACAAAAATGCGAATAACTGTAAATAAGGTAAATTCAATTAATTATATTTATAGGATTTTTCACTAAAAAAATGATTGAATATTAAAATTGAACGAAACAGATAAAATAAATTTTGACTTTGTAAAAGAGATTAAAGAACCTGGTGTTTACCAACTACTTTTTCCTAAGAAAGAAGTAGGGTTGGCAGTTATTGTTTTATTTGAGAAAATTGAAAATAAATCGCTGCCTGATGGAAAATTCATCGAAAAAGACCTTCACGATGCATTTGCACAGATAAGCAAACCAAATGAAAGGTATCCAAAGGAAATTTATAGTGCGCACATTGAAGAGCTTCAGGAATACTTTTTAGACTATAATCAAGAAACCCAAAAATACTATTTTAAAGATTACGCCTATAGGTTTTATACTTACGCAAAAGAAACCTTGGAAGGTAACTTCAGTCCTACTCATATCGAAAAGATTTGTAGTTTGCTCACGGCTTCATTAAGGCAAAGGGAAACTTTAGAGGATTTAAAATTTTGGCTCACATCCGAGTTCAGAAAATATGAACCCGACCTCAGGGAACAGGTAGATTTTTTGGACAGACAGATTATAGAATCGGTAAATAAGCTTAAAAATAATCCCACTAAATCCGATAAAAAATTTATTGACCTTCTAAAAGAAGTTGAAAACAATTTGGATAAAGCACAAGAGCAAAGTAGAGAACTTGCATCAGCATATAGCGAAACCAAAATTATACGCTCAATCCTAGAAAAGCGAGAAGACACCGATTCTGAAACAGACGATTTAATTGCAGAGGTTCATTTCTTTATAAAATATCTCAACGAAAGGTTAGATTCCATTGATAGAAAACTAGATAGAATTCAACCAAAAATCAGAAAGTTGTTCGCTATTTTAAACAGGCCACAGTTCAATAGTAAAATTGAAAAATTTCTACATTTCTTATTAGATAAAAGTACAGTCAATGGTAGAAAAGAAACACTTTTGCCAAAAAATATTAATAATCCTGTTTTGCATATAGATACACCCAACTTTACAATTATTGAGCGTGAAAGAGAATTGTTCCCTTCAAAACAAAAAAAACGAACTGCCTACAAAACAAATAAAGTTAAGATTAAAGAAAATACGCAAGGTATTTTAAGGATACTCAGTCAACAGGATTTGATTAGGAAATGGGAACAACACATTATTGCCGAAATAGAATTAAGAGGAACTATTGACCTGTCTGCAACTTTCTTTAAAATAATGGAAGAGTCTAACGATGGACAAATAGCTGTAAGTGCAATTTACAGTTCAATTCAACAAGCACGTAAATCAAATGATTTTAATTTTAAAATGAACAAAATAAAGCAGACCAATAGTAAAATAGAACATATAAGTTTATGGAAAATGAACATACAGAAGATATAAGGGTAAAATTTTTAAATCATCCGGACACCCAAGAGCTATTTGCCTCTCTGGACTATATGTTAAAAGATGGTGTACATTTTCAAAGGGAAGGCAATCAGGCAAGGTTCTACAATTATATCTATTCAAATATTGACAGTCTAAAGGCATATTATCGATTTTTATTCAATGTTGAATTGACATTTGGCGGAACAGAAACAAGAGGTTACTATTTTTTGGATTTTATTGGTTCCTCAAGAGGTCAGATAGATGCAGGACATAGGCATCATATGAAAAGTGAACACGTTATAATCGGATTTGTTATTTACAAGATATTTTTTATTGACAACCAAATTGATATGGTTTCGGTAAAAGACCTGCAAAAAAAGATAAGGATTGATTATGAAGATTTAAAACCCGGTATTTATAGATTGATTGCTAAATCAAGGAATACCAATCCAGGCAATTTGAACGATGAAGCTATAGATGCGACTGTAGAATCAGCACTCAGGGAATTTAAAAAAATAGGTTGGGTAACGCTAAACGACGATGAGTTCGATTTGTTACCTGCTTTTGACAGGTTGATTGCCATTCACGAAGATTTAATAAACAATATGGACGAAACACTAAATGAATTGAGATGAAACGATACCCTAGAATAAAAAGGCTATCTACTTTGGGCATTGTGCATCATCAATCGTTTGATTATGATTTTAACCCTTTTAGAACAGACTTTGTTGGCGAAGGCGGTTCTGGCAAAAGTATGATTGCAGATATTTTGCAACTCATCTTTGTGGGTTCTGGTGCATTTCATTCACCTACGGATAGTAGTGAGCCAAGAAAACCAAAAACAATGGTGCTGAGAACTTCTGGTAAAGGCACAGATATGGGTTATACCTTTATAAATGTTGAACTTAAAAAAGATGCTTTTGTAGTTATAGGCATATATCTTGAAAGCACAGGAAGTTCGCGGTCTTTTATAATTCAACAAGGCGAAAAATTTGAACCAGAGGACGAGTTGGTTCCATTCAACCAGCCTCTTGGTTTTTCAGATTTTTTAAAGGATAACAGTTTGTTACCTATTGAAGATTTAAAAAATCACATATTCGATACTAAAGGATTTGTCTGCGAGTCGTGGACTAGGATGGATACATTTCACAAGCTATTGTTTAAAAATTTTATCATTCCAGTTGACTTATCCATCAACCAAGAATCCTTAAAAAGTTATGCTAAAATCATTCAAGCATTTTCAAGAGAGTCATTGGACATAAAGAAAAGCGAACGTATTCAAGAATTCCTTTTTGGAAATGAAAAAGAAAAAGAACTAAAGCACGAGTTTGACAAAGCTGTAGATGAACTGAGTGGCGATATCCGTCAATTTGAATCTAATAAAGATGAGATAGATAGGTTGACACATAAACAAACAGAACTGCAAGAACTGCTTAATCTAAAAAAGGAAAGGGATAAAGCTAAAACAGAATTTATAAACACAAAATACCATTATTTAAATCAGCAGATATCATCATCTTATAATGATATGGTGCAAAGTTTGGATGCTTTTTTTAATAATCGAGATAAGTTGAGCGGACTTAGAAATTTTGCCGAAACCAAAGTTGAAAAACTAAAATTGAACACACCTGCTTTGGATGAGGAATTTGAAAAGGCCTCTAAAGAGAAATTATTATGGAAAGGGAAAAGCGACGACTTGAAAAAGTACTTTTCTTGGATGGAACATTTTGAGAAAAATGGACAAGAACTTTCAGAACATTATTACAACTATCATAAGAACAAACAAGACATTGAGCGAATAGAAGAGTTCAAATCACTCTTAAAGGAAAATAGTATTTACGTTTTCTTCGGAAAAAATGACAAACTCAACAAAAACACCATTCAAACTATCGCCGAAACCCTAAAAGGATTTGCGTCTTCACTCGAAGAAAAAAAGAAATTAAAAGTTCTCAATAATTTAGATGATGCTTCTTCACTTGCACATTGGGCGTTAAACCTTAAAAGAAAATTGAGCCCAAAAGAAGAAAGTGTTGTACATAAATATCAAAACGATAACATTACCACCAAAGAACCAACAAATGAAATAAATTCACGTTACATTCCAGAGCCAAAACTGTTAATTGAAAATCTACAGGTTACAAAGGATGAAGAAAATGGTTTTTGGCTGGATTTGGGTGGTGTGCGTGAATACATCCATTATGTAAAAGACCCTATATTCGATACTGGTAATTCAGATAAAATCAAGGACTATTTTTTAAACCAAAGGATAACGTTAGAAAATGACATCAAAGATTTAGAAAAGAAATTAAAGAATTGGACAATCTTAAATAAAATGCTGACTGCACTCGAAAACCCATCAACATATTTTTCGTCTTGGGAATTAAAAGATGTTAATGCCAAGTTTAATAAGCACGAGTTGTTTGAGGAAACCTCAGATACTATTAAACGATATTTAAAACTTCTAGATGATCACGAAAAGATTTATGACGGTCTAAAAAAAGCGAACAAAGCATACAGACAAATAGACGAAAAGCGTACTGGAAATTCTTCTCTAATTAAAGGATTAGAGACGAGCCTAAAAACAATTTCAATTCCTGAAATTAATGCTGATGTTCAGCAATTAATTACAAAATATAATTTTGAGGCAAAAGATACGGGTGGCTTTAAAAGCCTAAACACTAAACTTAAGAAACAAAAGAATTTATATGATACTTTTATTTCTATTCTAACAGAAGAATCAAAAAATGGCATCGCAGTAGAGGACTTGAAAAATGCAGATAGAGCGATAGATGCATTTAAAATTGAATTAGAAGAATTAACTTCAGGGAATTCTAAACTTGTTTCAGAAGCTAAAATCCAAGAAGCCAATATTTCATCAGATTTTTTGGAAGAAAAAAGCATACATCATTCCGAATGTCAAAAACAATATAGCATCAAATATGATTTGGTGGTCAAGGAATTTTTAAAGCAAAAGGAAAACCGTTATTTAGGAACAGATGATTTTAAACAGATTTGTTCAGAAATTTTACCACAAGAGATTTTTTCGGAAAAGGATTTAGAAGATGATGAAATAATTCCACGCATCAAAAAATTGCTTGACGATATAAATATCAAGAACAAAAAGCTAAACATTAGAAAACTTCAGAAGTTAACCAGTGTCGTTGACAAAGTGAACACCGAAGTAAGTGAACAAATATATTACTCTAAGAAAATAAGAGATTTCATTGATGCAGACGATAAAACAATTACTGGTGGTCACAGGGCAAAACTGTCTATTTACTTTGAAGGCAGTTATCCCAGAAGCTGGATGGAAGATTTTATTGAGAAAATACGTGAAGACATTAAAGTATCGAGCGATAACAACCTCTTTAACGACCTACAAGGCGTTTCTAATGAATTGGAAAAATACACGTCTCTCGAAGAAAAAATGCAAGAAGCTTTTTACAGATGTGGTGGCTCTAGGAATCTAAAGCCCAAGGTATGGGAATTGCTTAATCCTAAATCTTACTATGGACTCAATTTTACCATTCAGTCTTTACACGGAAAAAGAAACCCAGGAAGCACAAGTCAAACCTATGCAGCAATTGCACTTTTGTGTATTGCTAGACTTTCATTAATTAATAGGGATGCAAAAGATAAGGTTAGGGATGGAATACGATTTATGCCAATTGATGAAGCAGCTGGACTTGGAAGTAATTTTGATATGCTCTACGATATAGCAAAGGCAAATGATTACCAAATCATATCACTATCAATACAACCTTATAAAGTTGATATGCTAAACCAATACATTTATCTGCTGCATAACAATTTGGAAGAATCCGATAAGGTCAATTACGAACCAGTTCCAATTTTTGGCGATTTTGGCAATAACAATAACTAATTTATAAAGAACCTAATTCGCACCTAACAGGAATGAGAAAAAACGTTGAATGGAAGTATTTGATTGGTCTTAACCAATTGTATGAAAAAGATAAAACCCATCTAAAAATAAGTAACAATAGCTTTATTAAACAAGTTTTGATAAAGCAAAAAAAATTAATTAAACCTAAAATGGGTAATCCTAAAATTCTAGAAGCCAAGTATGGTTTTAAGGAATATTACGAAAAAGAATTTTTGGATTATTTTGAATACTATTCTAATTTTTTTAAAAGAGCAGGTTTAGAAAGTAATGCCCATAAAACGTATAATGAAGACGACTTAAAAAGTTTAGCTTTCATTTTTTATCAAAAAGACGAACTTAAAAAGAATCTTACAACTGAATATACTTTTTCGGCAAGAGTCTTTAAAGGTAAAGGTGCAAAATACTTAACAAATAGACCGAGTTTGCGAAATGCGGTATTACAGCTTCTAGAAATAGACGAATTCCCAGAGAAAGACCCAAAAAATGCACAATGGCGTTTTGTGGTGGATTGCGAAAACCCTAAAATGATTGTGATTTGTGAAAACTTAGCTTGTTTAAAAGTACCTTATGAATACAAGCAGAATAATATAGAACTGTGGCACGTTGGCGGCAACAATACCAATCCATTAAAAGCTATTCCTTCAACAAAACTAAAGCTACCACTTTTTTATTTTTGTGATTGGGATCACCACGGACTTTCTATTTTTTCAAGAGTTAAAAGTATCTTTCAAGAAAAAGACAAATCAATTACATTAATTGAGCCTGTATCGTTAGACGAAGCCTTACCCGTAGATTCGCCACATCATAATAGCAAATGGCGTAAAAAAGAACTTTCTGGACTAAAACAAGATGATTTTTCAGAACAACAACAAAATAAAATAAGCAATCTAATTAATGACGATAATTGGGTTGAGGAAGAATCGATGGATTTATTGTCCTTATTACGGAAGTTTGGATTTATTCAATAAAGCATAAAATATATGTTTGTTAAATTTTTATCTTTGAAAAAATAAACTGTCTTCTATAAAGCAAGGTTACTTTTGTTAATAGCATATTTAAGACAAATAAATTTGAAATGCCTTTATCTTAATGACCTATATATTTATTGACGAAATACTTAATGACTACGCTATTGATTTAGAAATCTTAAAAAGAAACACTAATCTAAACAGTATATCACTATTACAGCATAAAGGTGTTTTTCATTTTGACGACAATTTTTTTGGAAACCAAAATAGCGAAGCTGAAAGCATAAAGTTTAATGATTTTTTATCTAAAGCAAGAGCCAATAATTCTTCATTGGTAATAACGCCAGAATATTCTTGTCCTTGGGCAAGTGTGAGAAACATTTTAGACGATGTAAATCGATTTCCCAATAGAGGTAAACTGTGGGTTTTAGGATGTGAATCCATTACACCTGAAGAAGTTGTGACTTTTCAAGAAACTTATAATGGATTAGGTAATATTGAGGTAGTTTATAACGATGTTATCGATGATGCACCAGGGGGTGTATTATTAGACCCTTGCTTATATATCTTTAAGGCAAACAATCAGGAAGGACAAGAAAAGCTGATAGTTCTAATACAATTCAAGTCTCAACATATGGGTGTTTGGAACAACGATTTAGAACAGCAAAAAATTATTTCTGGAGAACATTTATATATACTTCGTAACTCGGAAGATTCAATAAATTTAGCGACAGTAATATGTTCAGATGCAATGATTTTTAATGGCGCAGCTATTTTTCCCAATGCACCAGGATTTTGGGACACGAGACCGTTTATAATCCTAAGTATTCAAATGAATCCAAAGCCAAGTCACAGCGTATTCCGAACATTTAGAAATAATATATTAGAAAAATCAAACAAAGATGTTATATCCTTAAATTGGAGTTCTGAGGGAAGTGCAACTGGTATTCCTAATTTTTTTGCTCATTATTGTAAATCTAATATTGCTATTACAACAGAGCACATAATCAATGAAAGTCCTCTTGAGGAAAAATTAATTGATGATAACCACAATAAAGGTCTTTATTATTTATATAAAAAATCAGGAATACATAATTTCTATTTTACACCTGAAATTGAATTCTTTTATTTGAGGATTCGTAAGCCGGCAGTTGGGTTAACACCATTACCAGTAAATCGAAGAAGAGGACCTAAATTAGAGGAAATTTACACTTACAATGAGCAGTTAGAAATTTTCGAACCAATACCTAATACAACCGATGGGTTCCGAGATTTTATAGATAGTATCCAAATTCAAAGTAAAAATATAACAAGTGAGGGTTTAAGTTTTTTAGATAAAGAGCGCCTAATTGCCCTTACTACTGGAGAACTTTCAAAGTTTAAAACAGGTTCAAATTGGTACATAGTAAATAAGCTCAAAAGTTTTTTATTGGAAGATACAGAAGCCATAAAAAGATATACAGTAACATTTGATAATGATGGTAAAGAATATCGTACTACTCAGATTGGAAGAGTCGAAGACCTCAATCTAAACATATTGACCAATAACGATTTATTCCCTGATATTATTGCATCATTTAAAGACAATTGCAATGAAGTTATGTTCTTTAACAAAAACGGAATGAGGTACAATTATAATTTAGTCAGTAATGACGACCAAATAGCAACCGTTGCATTTATAGGCCACAAATCAAAGGCTGATGCACAACAAATGTTATATAAACTCACAAAACTATTTCCTGCCGAAGATTTAAGCAATAAAAGAATCGTAGTATGGTACAAGCCAAATATGATTGCAAATAATTATGCTTATGAAGCTACCGATGTACCAAGAATTACTTTAGAAAAACCAACTAATATTACCTCAATAACAAAATAATGACCTTAGAGAATATCAAAGAAATACTTCCTTCAGATTTTACAATCACAAGTTCAAGTGAAACAGGAAAGCAATTATACCTCAATCAAAAATATAAGGATGATATGGTTGCTAAATACATCTTTGATATCGATTATGAAAATGAAGATATTAATCTTAACGAGTTTCAAGAGAAGTACTTGTCTAAAGATTATTTTAATTCAGAAGGAAATCTACAATGGAATTATTATTTAATCTTTCTAAGAAACAGTTTGCCTTCTGCAACTAAGAGAGACATTGAAAAAGACGAAACCTACGCCAGAAAATTTGTTTTTACTTTAGATGAACTAAAGGATTACTTAACCTATGAAAAAGCATCTTCAGCCGCAGAGGAAAATATTGTTGAGAAATGGAAAGCCCAACTAACTGAAGCCGATTTGCAAGAAGTGTTCAGTAATGAAAATTATGTTGATGCTGTGCCACGTTATATCGATAATAAAACTAAGGATGTAGAAGTGCTTCAACCAGTAGATTCTAAACCAGATGAGACTCAAAATTTTGTTTTGGACGAAGTATCATCTTTAAAATTAAATGATGATTATCGAGATTATCCTGAAAAAAGAAATTTTGAATTCGGTAAAGTGAATCTTATTTCTGGCCCTAATGGTGTTGGGAAAACATCCTTAATGGAAGCTATTGAATTGGTAATTACAGGAAACAACGCCAGAAATGAAAACGATTTGCCTAATTCTGGCGCAATAGTAGCAAAGTATGATGTAGATTTAGATGAAAAAGAGGATGCCTTTGTAAACTCTATTCCAAAATTTAAGGCAAGAGACTACTATTGGTACAATACGCGATACAGCCAACGAGGGTCTAATACGCTTCATCATAGTTTTAACAGATACAACTTTTATAATAGTGATAGTGCCTATCATCTATCCAATAATGCCAGTAGCAATGATTTAACCACTTACCTTTCTGCCATTGCCCTTGGTACAGAGTTTGGCGCAATTAGAGATAGGGTAATTAAATTTAGGGATAGGATTTCAAAAAAGTTAGATAAGTTCAACGATACTACTAAACGCGAGGAAGCCATTAAGGCAAAAGCCAATGATCAAAAAGAAAGGTTAAAACAAATTTCTGACCCAGAGGAAGTATTTCAAAAATTTTTAACTGAAGTAAGACAATTAAAGTGGAAAGGATTTCTTCCACAGACTATAAATGATGAAACTAAAAAGTTTGAAGAAGATTATAGCGTTGCTTTTTCACTTCTCAATTCAATAATACACTCTAAAACAGTAAAAGAATCTGATGTTTTGAAGAGAATATCCAACTTAGAAACCTTGAAATCTCAATTAAAAACCCTTGCAGCTAATAAAAAAGAATTTAATGGTAAAATTAAGGATTATCAAAAAATTGTTGTGGAAAGCGAATCAACTCTAACACGTATTGATGATGCGTTATTATATTTAAAAAACCCCAAATCTTTTAGAATTGCCACTATTGATGAGGACATCAAAACACTAGAAAAAAAGGTAAATAAAATAGAGACATTCCTTTCTGAAATTGAAGCACTCGATATAAGTAAAATAAGTGCTAACAACTCTACTTTTCAAGAGTTCAACAATACTCAAGATAACCTGTTGACCAATAAAAAGAATGAATTAAGGCGCAGTAGAGAACAGCTTCAAGTTCTAAAAAATGCCTTGGATAAGATAAATGCTTTAATGATAGATATTAAGTATTATGGGAAAGAATATATTGAAGCAAAAGAAAATCTGGACGCTTGCCCTTTATGTAATACACCACATACCAAGGCAGAATTAGAAGCTAAGGTGCAAACTCAATACAATGATAAAGAAAGTGCAAAAAGCATCGAAATCTTCAATAAAAACATTAGTGAACTTGAAAAAGAAATATCTAAAATCAATATTAAACTAGAACAGTCAAAAAGCTATGAAAAGTTACTTAAGGGCTATTTTACTGAAGAAGACCTGAAAGTAAAAATTTCAGAGGTGCAGCCCTTACTTGATACTGAAAAATCACAATTAGCCATTTCAAAAAAAGAATTAGACCAACTGAAGAACTTGTCTTTAGATTTAAGGTTAGAAGGATATAGTTTAGATGATTTTTTGAAACTTAAAAACACACTTTCTTCTAAATACCCAACTTTAGAATTTAAGGCTGAGAACAAATCAAAATTCGAAGATTTAAAAAACAATGCTCAGAAAAAAATTGATACTATTAGAAGTGAAATTGAAAAGGTAAATGAGCAATTATATAAGCTTGACGAGTCGATTAAAGAGCTATTGGACGATAACTTTAGCCAAGATAGATACAACGAAGAAATTGATTTTCAAATTAAAGAATATCAATCTTATAGAGAATATTTTGTAAAACTCAGAACGTACATTGATTTTACTAAAGATGATTTTATAATTGAAATGAGGCATAGTTTAGAGAGTTTAAATAAAACCTTTTCAACTTTTAAAGAACAAAAAGTCAAGTTTGAAGAATTTACCCTAGCTAATAAACTCATTAAAGAGGCAGATAGTAGAATAGAAAAGCTAAAGCCTAAAAAGGCCAGGGCAACATCTGCTTTAAAAGTTTTGAATAAGATTATTTTAGAAGATAGCGAAGAAAAAGTATTAGTCGATTTTTTTCAAAAAAATGAAAATGAAATAAGTGAAATCTTTACAAGCATTCACGCACCAAAAGAATTTTCCAGGCTATCGTTTAGTTCAAATAAAATAGTTTTATATAAAAAGGACTCAGAGCAAGAAGTACCAATATCACAGATTAGTACTGGTCAACGAAGCGCATTGGCACTTTCTGTTTTTTTGGCGTTAAATAAGAAACTCGCTAAAGGGCCTAACCTAATCATTTTTGATGACCCAGTAACTTATACTGATGACCTAAACATTCTTTCATTTTTAGACTACCTTAGAAGTATGGTAATTAATGAATCTAGGCAGTTGATATTTGCTACAGCAAGCAATAAAATTGCTAGATTGTTTCAGAAAAAATTTGATTTTTTAAAGACAGATTTCCAAAAGTTTGAACTTTCGAGAAGTATCAATTGATATGGGACTTCTTGTGTATAGCAAGCAACTCATTCAGTAATATCACTTCCGTTTCTTACCGGATTGTTGTCGAGTTAAATACTAAATTTCTTATACCAATAAAAGAAAGCTTCCGGATTGCTCTTTTTCAATTTATTTAGCTTAGTGAATTGAGGGTTCTCAATCAACCAATCTTTAACCTCAAGCGGATTTGTAAACCTTTCGATTTCGCTATCAATACCAGCCTTAATCAGTTCAGATAGGTATGCAACTTTTGAAGCAGCTGTAATGGCTTCTTCAATATTGAACCTTACCAATGTAAAATTGGTAAAATTGCTTATTCCAGTTTGCAGATGTTTAAATTCCTCGGAATTTGTGTCACGGACGGAAAGTATAAAACAGGCTTTTTGGGTGTCTTCCAAAACCTGTTCTGAGGTTATGTTTAGTTTTCTAAACGCTATTTCCTCTGCAACTACTTTTGTGAAGCTGTTACGGACTGTTGCTAAGTCCGAAATATTATCCATTAAAAACGCTACGTCGAATAACTGTTTGATAATTTCAACTGGTCTATCTTTGCTGTATAAAATCCCTGTGGTTTTTGGTGCAAACGCAGTTAGCTTATCGCCTAAAATGGCATCAAACGTTGGCATTTTTACTGTTGTAATTTTCCCTTGTGTTTGAAGCCAGTTGTGAGCAATCGGAATTTCTGTAAGTTCGGGATAAGGGTTTGGTGTGTAGAGAATATCCAGTAAAATTGGCTCAACACGACTATCTACATTGCTTTTGTAGAACATCTTGAAATGACCAACTGGTGCATCAGGCGTGTGCTTTCTGTCATTGTCATCTTCCCAATGTGTAAACGCTTCAGTTTCTTTACTTATAGCTTCAAGAACAGATTCTATGTCGCTTTGGCTTTGCTCGGTAATAATATCGATGTCGATTGAAAACCTTTTAGGCTCTTCTGTTGCCAACAATAATGCAGTTCCTCCTTTAAAAATAAAATCGAGTTTGTTGATTTCAAGTTGTTCCAAAAACAGTAAGGCATAGATAACCTTTTCAATAAGTTTTGGATCATACTTTTTACCTAGTCTTTTTTTGACTTCATAAATCCACTCTGGTTGATATGTAGTTTCTTTAATCATTAAAATTAATGTTTGGCAATAAAATTAATTATTTGCCAAAGTTAAATTGCTTAATTGTTCAACTTCCGTCTCTCTATTACGCCTGTGGGCATAGCGTTTCATTTTACTTTTGCTTATCTCAAACTTTTCGAATGCCGATCGGTAAATAAATTCCAATTCACTTTGTTGTGCACCAAATAAATTAGTGTCTATTAGCATATCGACCAACAATTTTTCAAGGGATGGAATAATGATATTTTCGGATTGAACTAAAGGTGCTTCGGATACCAACTGCTTTAAAATTATTGCATTATCACTATTATGAACGTACAGCTCGAAAGTTTCAGCATCTGGTTCTGTAAAAACGGTTTTGCCTTGGTCTTTCAACTTGTAAAAAACGGATTGTACCACATCTTTTTCCAATTCAATTATGGTGTAAAATCTAAAGGGTTGGTGGCGCATAAATTGGTTTAACCATAAAGTGTTCCACACACAGAATTCAATGAATGGATAATCTTTTTTTATTTTATTGTACAGTCGTTTTAATTTGGTATCAATAACTGGAATAAATCTATCTTTTCCACTTAAAGTGTATTTACCTCTGGATGGGTTTTTTAACACACCTTCTTTTTTAAGTTTAGACAAATACACAGTGATAGAACTTTCCTTTAAGTTTGGAAAATCTTTCTGAATAAGCTCTACCAGACTGGTTTTTGAAATAGCTTGCTGGTCAACAAAGTATGTTGGTATTTTATCTTTAATAGTTTGTTCCAGAACAACGATATTTGAATTAAACTTTGGCAAAATACACATTTTTTGCCAAAGTTTAATAGTGAATAGCAATTACTTCCGTTTATCCGTAGCCTTGGTATCAAAAGCAATCAAATTAAACAGTTCACGCATCCTGCTACGAACACGATTGCCATAGCGTTCTTCCAGTTCTTGAGCATTGAGATTGGTTGTGGCGTGGGTTTTTATATTGCCTTTGGTCTGTATAAATAATTCATAGCGTGATAGTAAAACCTCGCCCATAACGTTTAGGTCTTTACCGTAAAAACGACCAGCGGGTTCAACTCCTAAATCATCAAAGCAATAAAATTTGGTATTTCCATATTCCTCGACCGTTTTAAAACCTAAATGATTAAAGCTGAAGGTTACGTTCCGGCAAGGAATCATTTCGTAAGTACGTTGCAACGGCACCAAATGACGTAGCAATTTCATTAAGCTGGTCTTACCGCAGCCTACGGGTCCAGAAAGCAGGATACCTTTATCGATGTCAATTCCGTAAGTTGAGCAGTTCTCTTTATCCTTGATGAAGTAAGAACAGAGCTTTAGCAGTATCACCTTATCCTCATCGTAAATCCTAAACTTCTTCCCAAATAGCAGCTTGCCCTTGGCATTCAAGTAAATTAGAATTTTTGGGAAGTCGTAGAGAACGCTTTTACCATCAAAGTTTCCGAGCGAGTATTCCACGCCACCTTCGGTTATTTTAGAGGGGTTGTCCATAGTCTTTGTTTTTAGTGGTTCGCAAGTTGTCCTTGATTTGGGATGCTTGTTTTTTGTTTGGTTTGTTTTCCTCGGCGTATAATTCTGTTCTGTCCATCCAGTTCGTAGCCAAGGCACGCCAATCTCTAATTTCATTTCCATCACTCGTTTGCCAATTTCGGGTTTGGTAATGCTCATAGAATTTTTTTGCTTCATCAGCATCAAAACCTTTTTCTTTAAAAAAAATAAAAACGGCCTGCCAGCCCTTTGGCTGTTTTATATAGTTTTCTTGTTTGATATTGTTTATAGTAGATACCAATGCTTGTCCACTGGTGGGACGGTGCGAGTCCAAAGCTTGTTCATTATTGGGATGGTGTTGGTACACTACTGGTTCACGTATGGGACGGTACTGTTCCGCAAGCTGTTCTAATATGGGATTGTACTGTCCCGTAACAGGTTCATCACTTGTCCCAATAATGGACATCTTGATTTTACTGCCTTTGTAGGGATTGTTAGAAGGGAAGTAGGATAGATAGTTCCAAGAATCGAGGTCTGTCACACATCTATGATAAGTGGATTTTGAACCAATCTTGGCAACGCGCATTAATTCGCGACGGTTTACATAGAACTCATCTGCAAACCGACTACTGTTCCATTCTTGGAACAGCGCCATATATAGGCTTATGTGCGTTGGATTGAGGCGGTCATCAAAAAAGAACTTTTCAAAAGCCGCATTTAGTAGCTTTATATAGTTCATCTTTTAAGAATTTTGCTTGTGCTGCACTCGATTTGAGTTCATTACACCTTGAATTTCCTCTGCATCATAGTAGATAATGCCCCCAACTTTTGTGTATGGCAACGTTCCATTGATGCGAAGATTCTGTAATGTACCTGGACTTACTTGAAGCAAGTCCATTACCTCGGAAGATTTTAAATATTTCTTGAGTTTTCCAGTTGCTTGTTTAGATAGAAGATTCTTGATGTCATCGAGCAATTCCATTTTAAATTCTCGAAGGTCGTCGGTGGTAATAATATTTGCTGGCATAATAGAACGGTTTTAAAGAAAGGGACTATCGTATCGATTTCAACTAATTTGATAGTCCCTGACCTGATTTGACTTTCGTTCTACAAATTTGGGATGGTTTATTGGATTTTAATCCCAAGTTGTACCCAAGTAGGGTGTTTTTATTTACTCATTTTCAATGGTTTAAATTGGTTTGATTTAGAGGTGTCACTTAAAATCATCTATGCCAAATGATAATAGATAAAATTAATTTTATTTTTTCCCAAGTAAGACCCAACTTGGGAAGAAATTTAACATTTTTAAAAATGAAAATATCAACCGTCCGTTTCTTTCATTCGCCTTAAAAGTGTTGCTTTTAGTCTATCAATAAACTTGGTTTGGTCGATTTTCCGTTCTCTTATTTCGAGAAAAGTTCTATAAACGTTACCAAGATTAAGTTCAAAAATATCTTCACAAGCTGATGCCATTTCTTTAATACCAGCTGTACCACTTTTTATTGCGCCAGATGCCTGTAATGCATAAATTAACTCAATTAGGTCTGTTTTTGAAGCAGTCCAACCAAGTCGCTCACCGTTTGATAGAGTATTCAGCTTATTCGGTATGCCGTATGACAAATCCCTTAAATTACTTAACTCTTCAACGTAATGGCTTATTAATAGGTCATAGGCCATAATTTTGGCAATTGCATTATCGTGGCTTGTGGAAAATTCAGCATCTGTATAAAAATGAGAAGTGTTTGATACCAAGCTAATTTTATCATTTCCTCGCAGAAAATAGAATTCATCCAGAAGTTCAGAATCCTCTCTATAATATTTAATGAAATCTATATTCCGTCGATTACTTTCTTGTAGCCTATTTATTTCTGAATCAATAAATTCCTGTTGAGATTTTATTGTTCCCGCAGGTCTATTTATCAAGAAATTGTAGAGTTTGGCATAAAATTTCAGTCTGCTATAGATGTAAGGTTTATGCTTTTTAAAGAATATTATTTCATTCTTTTTATCTACGAATTCATTTTCCCTTACACAGATGCGTAATTTCTGCAAGTATTGTCTTGAAATAGAAATACCTTGTTCAACATTGTTGAAATCGTTTAGATTAGATTCCTCAACTACTTTTATTTCCTCTTTGTAATTGTCTAGTATTATATGAATTAACTTATGCAAAATATTTTTGGGGCTTTAGATTTGGGTTAATTATCAATAAGTAATGTTTGTATGTTATATCTTTTTATGGGGGATTTTTAAAAAAGAACAGACAACCAATAGCGAGCAAAACAATGCTACCAGCAATTATGAAAGGATAGTAAAAACCGCCTGCAATCAGCCAAGTTCCTAAAACGGGGCCTAGAATCTGACCAATACTATTGGTCGAACTCTGAATAGAAATATTCCTGCCAGTATTTTTCTTTGATATTAATGAAACCGCAGAGAGCAAATTTGGTGTTACCATAGCGCCTCCAGCAGCAAAAACAACGATTAATCCATAGACTAAAAATTCATTGTTAAAAAATGGAAAGGCAATCAAGGATAAACCAGATATTAATAACCCTAAAGCAATTTGTTTCTTTGTTGATAAAAACTTCTCTCCATAAGTAGCGAACACAGGTTGTAAAACAGCCATTATTGAACCACATAGCATAAAACCAATACCAACTTGATTACTATTAAATCCTAATTCATCTTTTCCGTAGATTGAAAAGACAGTTTCAAATAGCGTCACCACAAATTGGATAACAAACGATAGCACTAGTAATACGATAAAATATTTAGTAAATGTGAACCGCAAACTCACTTTTCGTGTTGTGAACTTATGTACGCGAGCGGTGTTTTTTAACCATTTCATCACAACCAAAAGGACAATCAATCCTAGTAGTGCAGCGAATAAAAAGGGCACTGAAAATCGGTCTAAATGTAGCAGGCCTATTGTATATTTTATATGAATATCAGTTTGGGACAGAAAGCCGCCAATGACAGGGCCGAAAATAACACCAGAGCTAATGGCAACACCAGACCAGGCCATTATTTTTGTTCTACGTTTTTCAGATGTAATATCACTTAAATATGCATTGCTAACTGGAATAACTGATGACGTAAAAATTCCACCAAAAATTCGAGCGATATATAGCATTGTCAAGGATGTGGCTAGGCCGGTAAGTAATTGCATAATTACAAAACCGATTAGTCCACAAATGATAATAGGTTTCCTGCCGTATCTGTCCGATAGTTTTCCCCAAACCACTACGAATAGTAACTGAAAAAATGGATAAATGCTTGTGAGCAATCCAATATGGAAATTGATAAGGTCGGTGTCAAGATTGTCTTTTAAAGCTAATCTTTCGGTATAGTAAGGAAGGGTTGGCAATAATATACCATAGCCCAACATCACTACAAACAAACTCAATAGAATTAAAAATATCCTGTTGAGTTTTTCTTTTCTATCCATTTATTTTTTACCGATTTTTCGCTTCAATAATTGCGCATTAATAGCCACTATAATTGTACTCAAACTCATAAATACCGCTCCTACAGCTGGTCCTAAAACAAAGCCAGAAGAGTATAGAACACCTGCAGCTAATGGAATGGCCACCACATTATACCCAGTTGCCCATATTAGGTTCTGAATCATTTTATTGTACGTAGCCTTTCCGAACAAAATTAGGTTTGCAATATCTTGTGGATTGCTATTTACCAATATAATATCGGCTGTTTCGGCGGCTACATCAGTACCAGAACCAACAGCGATTCCTACATCAGCTTTGGCAAGTGCGGGCGCATCGTTTACGCCGTCTCCAGTCATAGCCACAAACTCTCCTTTGTTTTGTAATTCTTCTACAATTTCTACTTTTTGGTGCGGTAGCACTTCGGCATAGTAGCCATCCAATCCTAATTTTTCACTCACAGCTTTGGCTGTTTTTTCGTTATCCCCAGTTGCCATCAAAACTTTGATATTATTCTTTTTAAATATTTTTATAGCTTCCGCAGATTCAGGTCTTATTTCATCAGCAAGCGCAATGTATCCTGCTAGTTGTCCTTCAATTAATACAAATACAACAGTTTCAGCAGCGTCACTATAAGCATCTTCAGGAATAGTTATTTTTTCATCCCTTAAATAACCAGGACTAACCACTTTTACTTGCTTTCCTTCTACATTTGCCTCTACACCTTTACCAGTGATCGCATTAAAGTTTTCAGGCTTTGGGATTGTAATATTGTCTTCTTTAACTTTTTTAATAATCCCAACAGCAATTGGATGTTCTGAACTTTGTTCCAACGCACTTGACAGTCTTAAGATTTCATCGTTTGAATAGGACGCATTTACAGATTTGATTCGAGTAACGCCAAAGTCCCCTTTGGTCAAAGTCCCTGTTTTGTCAAATAGTAAGGCGGATATCTTACGTGATTCTTCAAAGGCAGTTCTATTACGGATTAATAATCCATTTTGTGCAGATACAGCAGTAGAAATGGCAACTACAAGAGGAATTGCAAGACCCAATGCGTGTGGACAAGCGATGACCATAACGGTAACCATTCTTTCTAATGCATACACAAACGGAAAGCCTAAAATCAGCCAAACTGCCAACGTACCAAAACCAATAGCCAAAGCTATATAAGTCAACCATTTTGCTGCCCTATCGGAAAGGTTTTGCATTTTAGATTTGGTCTTTTGTGCTTCCTCAACCATCGTAATAACCTTATTGAGATAGCTGTCTTTTCCTGTATGTTCCACCTTTACCTTTAAAGTGCTATTGCCATTTACTGAACCACCTATTACCTTATCCTTTTCTTCTTTTTTTACAGGCTTGGACTCCCCTGTAAGCATTGATTCGTTTAAATAACTTGAACCTTCTACTATGATACCATCAGCTGGAACTTTCTCTCCTGGCTTTACCAAAATCACGTCATTTTTTAACAAATCTTCAAGTGGTATATCTTCAATAGTGTCGCCTTTTACCCTGTGAGCTTCGGCAGGCATCATACTAACTAAAAGTTGTAATGCTTTTGAAGCGCCTAATACACTTTTCATTTCTATCCAATGACCAACAAGCATAATAGCAATTAGTGTTGACAGCTCCCAGAAAAAGTCAACTCCTCGTAAACCAAAGACAGTTGCAGAACTGTAGAAATAGGCGACACTTATTGCCATAGATATAAGTGTCATCATACCAGGTGCACCATTCTTTATTTCGGAAACAAATCCTTTAAGAAAAGGCCAACCACCATAAAAATATACAACAGTGGAAAGTGCAAAAAGG